>ENA-OZRX01000087-OZRX01000087.1-human-gut-metagenome-genome-assembly--contig:-NODE-87-length-24385-cov-4.888450_pt1 | contig 24385 bp, 8 predicted proteins | sample MGYA00243274_ERZ653955 | MGnify/ENA primary metagenome ERZ653955 (study PRJEB26926, sample SAMN06164575) | human gut metagenome | biome: ENVO:00009003; feature: ENVO:2100002; material: ENVO:00002003...
CCGAAACCATAGTAACGGAGCGTCGGGTAGTTTCTACCAGAATTGGCGCCACTATTACCCATCTTAGAGTCGAACTCAGAAGATTCAGGGTCAATAAACGAGTTATTACTGAAAGTCAGCAAGTTTTGTCCGTTGACATAGATACGTGCCTTTTCCATACCCACCTTGCGGCTCCATGTTTTAGGGAATGTGTAACCAATCTGCAAGTTCTTCAGACGCAGGTATTTTCCATCCATCAAGAATAGGTCGGAACCTTGTCCGTTTCCGTAGTTGTTTCTGTTGGAAGTAGAACCCGGAGCAGTAAGTCTCGGCCAACGTGCATCGGTGTTGGTAGGAGTCCAGAAATCCAGTTGATGCTTATAGATATTATAAGAGTAATTGGCGTGGAACGGTTCAATCAATTCACCACGAAGCATCATGTCACGCTTGCCCACACCCTGCCAGAACATACCGAAATCGAATCCTTTCCATTCTACATTGTAGTTGAAACCGAAAGTAAGACGAGGGAAGGCATTACCCAAGATAAACTTATCCTTCGAGTCGATGACACCATCTTCGTTACGGTCTACAAACTTCACGTCACCCGGCTGTACCTTTCCACCTACAGGAATAGCCGATGCCTCAATCTCCTCGTAGCTTTGGAAAAAGCCGTCCATCTTGTAACCGTAGTAAGACTCCAACGGACATCCTTCACGGGTGATACGGCTCAACTCCTCTATTTGTGAGATTCTTTCGTGACCAGGGTACTTCAGCACTTCATTCCAAGAGTCACCAAGATTGAAGTTGAAGTTATGATTTGCGGCTCCCGTTTTCAAACGATAGTTGATAGAGAGGTCCCAACCTTGATTCTGCATCTCACCAATGTTGTCCATCGCCATATCCGTACCGAATACCGAAGGCACAAGGGGCTTCATTAAAATGTCGCTCGTACGCTTGTAGAAATAGTCGAACGTCACATTCAAAGCGTTATTGAAGAACGAAGCGTCTACACCCACGTTGAAGGTTTTGGTCTTTTCCCAAGTCAAATTATCCTTACCTAACTTAAAACCTGCGCCTGATACTGTCTGGTTGTTGTATGCGTAAGAGTTGTTGTACAGTTCGTAAACAGTAAAACGGTCATAAGTACCAATAGACTGGTTACCCAAGATACCAAAAGAAGTACGCAGTTTCAAGTCACCCACACGTTCCTTGTAAGCCTGCATAAAGTTCTCCTCGCTCAAACGCCAGCCTAATGAAACAGAGGGGAAGAAACCCCATCGGTAGTCTTTATGAAACTTGGAAGAAGCGTCATAACGGAAGCTGAATTCTGTATAATATCTGTCAGCGTAAGAATACCCCACACGTCCCAACAGAGAAGTCAGACTGGTACGGTTGGATTCATCTACAAATGTTTTTCCTGTGATGTTTCCCACAGTACTATTGGTAATGTCTGTACCGATACCCAAGTCGGGATCTACCCCCTTCTTCTCAATCTCATTGCTAGACGAAGTAAACGATTCATTGGTTACTCCAAAAAGCCCGCTGACATTGTGTTTACCGAATGTCTTGTTGTAATCCAACAAAAGTTGGCTATTAATAAGGTAAGCCGTATGATTCCAGTTACTGGTCCGATAGTCAGTATCTTTCACTGGACGTGGTTCGGTAGCCTCTTCATTCAAGTAATAGGATACGCCCAAATTGCGGGTAGAACGCATGTCGTTTATCACATCCGCACCCAACACTCCACGCAACTTCAATCCGTCAATAAGCCGGAATTCAGCATTGACATTAGCGTTCAGATAATTGTTACGATACTTGTTACGGCCACCAGCTTCCAATGCTCCCAATGGGTTAAATTCAGTCAATACATCATTTAACAAATATCTTCCATCTTCCGATTTCATTTTGTAATAATAATAAGTAGGTACACGGGCGGCATCCACTTCCAAACTCCCACCGGTGGTACTTACACTATTATTACGTGTATAAGCCAAAATAGCATTCAGTTTCAAACGTCCCACTTCCGTGCTAACATTGGTACGAAAATTATAACGCTGCACGCCAAAATCACTGTTGCCCACATAATTACTTTCCTGGTCATAATAACCCATGGACACCATGTAAGTAGTTTTATCACTACCTCCAGATACGCTTAGATTGTAATTCTGCTGTAAGGCTGTGCGGACTATCTGATCAAAAAACCAGCTTTCTTCATTTTGATGGGCAGCCAGGTCACGGATTTGATCGGGTGTATACAAAGGAGCCTCTCCAGCATTGGTGGCAGCTAAATTGCGCAAAGTAGCGTTCTGATAGCCTTTCACCGGAGAAAACAAGATATCCGGATTCTGCCATCCCATCATACCACTTAACCGAACTGTCGCACGCTGGTTCTTCTTACCTTTCTTAGTAGTAACCAAAACTACACCATTGGAAGAACGTGAACCATAAATAGCAGCTGTACCGGCATCTTTCAAGATGGAAATGTTCTCAATATCATTGGGATTCAATTTATCGAAACTACCGCCATCAGCTACCAATCCGTCTATGACAAAAAGCGGACTATTGTCATTCACAGTGCTGATACCACGGATATTAAAGTTAGTCTTACGATCATTAGGATTGCTACTGCGCTGCTGGATAACCACGTTGGGCGCAGCCCCTTGCAAAGCATCTGTCATGTTAGCCACGGGACGGTCTTCGATCATGGAAGCCTTTACCTGGTCTACAGCACCTACGGCACTCTTGCGGGTAGTAGTACCATAACCGATGACAATAACTTCATCCAGCACCTTGGTATCCTCCTTTAAGACAACATTCAATTGTTTTTGATTTTTCACAGCAATTTCCTGAGTGGCATATCCCACATAGGAAAAGACGAGAACATCTTGGGCACTACAAACAATGGAATAGTTTCCATCCACATCTGTAATGGTACCCACACCTTCTTTACCCTTAACAGTAACACTCACTCCAATCAGGCTTTCACCTGTGGCATCCTTAACGGAACCTCTCACCGTGGCATTGTTTTGCTGCACCACAGTAATAGTCTCCGCATGTGCATAAACCGCAGGAGCCTGCGCCAGCATAGTCACAGCAGGCAAGGCAATAAGCCAGAACTTATAGTTCCCACTTATCCGAGCCAGCAATGAATTTACTGTGTACACTCGATTCTTTTTCATATTCTTTAAGATTAAACATTATAATAAATCACGATAAAAAAAGGAAAAGAACACAAATAATACCAACGAACAACCAATTCATGCAATTTGTATCCTAATCCTCCTTCCAGCGCACTTTATTGATTTTAAATAATTCCTATTTTTACAAGCTGTTCAGCAAATCCACTTTACCCTCGTTCACTAATTTCAGAATCAATTCTCCAAACAGCGTGTTCTGCCAAGCAAACCATGCACGGGTAAAGTTAGTGGGGTCATCCTTGTGGAAAGACTCGTGCATGAATCCCGTACCGGCATCCGTATCCATCAGCATTTTGATACAAATCTTTATCTCCTCATCATTCTGGCTGGTGAATGCCTTCATCATGATACTCATAGGCCATACCATATCATAACCAATGTGCGGACCTCCGATACCTTCACCGGCTTTACCTTTAAAAAAGTAAGGGTTGCTGCCACTCCACACAAAGCGGCGTGTATTCTGATAGATAGGATCGTTTACGTCCACATCACCCAAATAAGGCATAGCAAGAAGGCTGGGTACATTGGCATCGTCCATTAACAGATGATTGCCGAATCCATCTACTTCAAATGCATAGATTGTCCCAAACTCAGGATGATTGTAAGTGGCATATTTCTTCAGGGCTGCCTCCACTTCGGCTGCCAAATCGGTGCATTCTTTGGCCAAGGATGTTTCCTTGTTTACTTCCGTCAGAATTTCAGCAGCCTTTCTCAAAGAAGAGACAGCGAAAAAGTTGGAAGGGACCAGGTACTGAAGCGTAGTGGCATCGTCCGATGGGCGGAAAGCGGAAACAATCAGTCCCACCGGTTTGACCGGAGCACCCAAGCCGTCGTTATTCAGCGTATCCAGAGCACGTTCCGTCTTACGTTGGAAACGGTAAGGGCCTACACCGTCCTTACGCTGCTGTTCCTTGAAAGTCTTCAGGATAGCAGTAATTGCCTTCATCCATTCACCGTCGAAGATACTGCTGTCACCAGTTACTTTCCAATACTGGTAAGCCAGACGAAGCGGGTAACAAAGAGAGTCTATCTCCCATTTGCGCTCGTGCAGTTCGGGCTTCATATCTGTCAAGTCAGTCATCCAGTTGCCACCCGTAGGTCCGTCGTTGAAAGCATTGGCGTACGGATCAATGTTGATGCAAAGGAACTGACGGCGAATGACACCTTCGAGCATCTCTTTCAATTGCGCATCATTGTTGGCTAACTGCACATATGGCCACACCTGCGCACCGGAGTCACGCAGCCACATAGCATGGATGTCACCGGTATAAACAAAAGTATCGGGTTTACCGTCCAGCATGCGAAAGTGTACAGTAGTGTCAAGCGTATTAGGAAAGCAATTCTCAAACATCCACGCCAACTTAGGATTGGTAAGCAGTTTCTTCACGCGAAGAATCTCAGCTTCCACCGCTTTTGAGGTGAAAAGGCGTTTCTTCATTTTTGGACGATTGCTCTTGTAAGCAGCAGTCATCTGAGCATAGTTCTCCACACAAGTGTTGTCACCTTTCAGGGTAAAAGTGTCTGCCTTAGCATAGCCTTGCATACAGAGCATGGCAACAGCGCACAAGGTAATGTTTCTCTTTTTCATTTGGTCTGATTCGTTTTAATTATAAAGACTGATTAGCGAACACGGCCAAACGCGCGTACATCTCTACCATGGCGGCTTGTGTCAGCAGCCATTTACGATTGTCGCAGCTCTTGCCGGTGAAATCAGTATTGAAAAGGCCGTTATCTTCACGGGCATGCGTCCAAGCATAGTCCAGACTGCGGGCAAAGGAATCAAGATAAACCTTGTTACCGTCCACCTGATAGAGCTCTATAAAACCACGCAACATAACGGCGGTGAACCACACATCGCCCTTCTTCAGCATACGGAACGGGTCTCCCTGTCCGGGGGTGAATTCCATGAAGAAATAATTATGGCAAGCGGCAGCAATCGCTTGCGCATCCTTCAGATACTGCCCATTACCGGTAAGCTGATAGAGCAAAGCAGCCGACTGCATCATCTGACCGCTGTTATAGGCAAATTTGGCACGTCCTATCTCACCGTCCAAACGCATGTTGTCGAAGTAAAGGCAGTCTGTTGTGTCCTGCAATGTTGCTTTAGTCCACTCGTACAAACTCTTCCCTTTCTCAAAATAGGAGCTGTCTTGCGTAGCCTTGAAAAGTTTCAGGGCAAAGACGGAACCAGGGGCGTTGGAACAAGTGTTCTTTGATTCCTTCTTCTGTTCGCACCAATAGATACCTCCTCCCAAACAATCGTCCATACCGCTTTCTATAAACTTCCAGATAAGCTTGGCGCTCTGCAGATAGTTCTCTTGGCTAGTCATCAGATAGACGTCTGTGAAGTCAATGCCGAGCCACACGTTGTCATCGTAAAAGCGGTCGGACAACGGAGCGTCCTTGATGTAAGAAGCATACGCTTCGGGCATACGACGAGTATCGAAATATTCAGCAAGTCCCGGAAGCACTTTCTCATCAAGCAACTTCTGATAGTTCCCGAAATCTTTCTTGTTATCTTTAGTGGCCTCCATCAACGCATTCACTGCGGAGAAGGTACCGGAATAAGGCCACAAATAAGAGTAGAGATTGGGACGGTTCTTCTGTTCCTCGGAAGCCAGATAAGTAGCGGTATAGCCTTCCACGTCCGAAGGATAATTCTCACGCAACAGACAAGTGCCCGGTGCGGAATAGTGAGCATATAAGGAATCAAGTGTTTGTGTAGATCTGACCAGCATTGCGTTGTCTGCCACAGCCGGTTCTTTCTGTGTCTTGCATCCGGTTACTGCCAAGGCGCATGCCAATAGGCAGAGGAGTGCTTTCTTGGAATTTTTCATCTTTTTTCTACGGCATTAAATTGTTCGACTTGTTTTTCACTCCGTTGCAGGAGTCTTCTTTTATATAATATATAAACCCTATTAAAAACGATTGCAAAAATAGACAGTAAGGTTAAAAGCCAACTATAAATCCGTGACATAACCGTCCACATTCCGGACATGGCAGAATTCTAAAACAAGTTTGTCACAAAACAGACACACCGTTTCCCCCATACTTCGGAAACATCATTTCCCAACAACTGGAAATTCTGAAATACGCAGGGTTGTACAACCGTAGGGTATCAGCGTGATTTCTTGCTCTCCTCCTTCGGCACTGCCACAGAAAGAGAAAGGCTGGGGCCCTGCCATTTCATTATATACTGTCCAAGTAGGGATAAGACGAGCCTTCATCTTTATTTCAACCGGTGCATTTTCCTGATTCCAAGGAAAGTCCAATTGCTGTTTTTGGCTATTGATACTTACTTGGGCCACCTCGTTCATTCTGTTACGGTCAAAATCCACCAATCCGTAGTTCCATGGATCCGAAGAAGTCACCTGATAATAATAAGAACCATACCAACTATCCTTAAACTCTTTCTTTTCCCAATTTTCTTCCATTTTCAGGGCATATACCAACGGACCTCTTTCAATAGATACTGCGTTTTCATACCAAGTGCTAGTAAAGACCTCCATGGGCAGATACAGTTCAATCTTATCATTCCGCTTCCATATACGGTCTACGATAGCTATTTTCCCACCTTTGACAGTTTGCTCCATCTTTCCATTTACCCGTATTTCAGCTTGCTTGCACCACTTCGGAACACGCAGGTGAAATGGAAATTTCACTTGTTTCACCTTATTCCTCACCTCTTTAATGGTAAAAGTTATCTGATGATCCATCGGATAGTAAGTATCTTCACTGATAACCACCGGTACATTATCACCCACATTGGCTGTTACTTCCGACGGAGAATAGACAATGGCTGCAATGCCGTTATCAGGTGTGGCATACCATAGGTGCTGTGTAAATTTTGGCCAACCTTGGTGCATATTCGAAAAACAACATGGGTATCCGGTCAGAGTGCCAAAAGCAAGGTCTGTCCCTTCATGATCCTGGTCGAAGTTGCGACGATGGCGTGTTACCATCACCTGATTCGGTTGCTGGAAATATTGCTTAGTCATAAAGTCATCGGATATTTGGGCTGGTAAAGCATTAAAAGCAATGCGTTCCAAATGGTCGGCAAAGTCTATGTCTCCTGTAATCTCCACCATTTTTTCCAGCGAGTACATCAACTCTACGGCCGAACACAACTCCGAGCCTTGTGTAGGATTGTTTCCATGCAAAGCCTCATCGCCTCCATACATGCCTTGCGGCTGTCCGTGGAACCGGCGAATATCTCGAAAGCCTTCCTTGACAGCATCAATATATTTCCGGTCGGTATCTTGCTGATAATAAATAATCGGTTCTTTGATGCCTTGTGCCAAATTAACACAGTGTATAGTGCAGGGTCTGCGCAAGTCTCCCCTATCTACCATATCTATGAAACTGAAACTCTGCCGGTGCAGCAAATGCCCCAATTCAAGCAAAAAATCCTCCCCCGTAAGATTATAAAGCCAATATACAGCTTGCAAATTGTCACAAGCACGGAATTCTGCCCAACTGCTCCAGTGTCCTAAAGGTTTTTGCGGCAAGGTATTCAGTTGATAACGGAAATATTTTGTCATAAAAGCGACGACTCTCTTATCGTTCGTTGCCGAATAATACTGCTGTAGGATTTTCAGCACGACCATACGCGGCCACCAGTCTTGCGAGTTATCACGTTGCAGTCCAGGCTCTCCCGGATAATCTTTTTCAGGACCGAAGAATCCGTCCTCACGCTGGCTCTGCAAAGCCCATTCTATCCAAGGTTGCACTTTGGCTTTCAAGACATCATCATCCAGTATATACGCCAAAGGAAGTAGACCGTCTATCCAGTATGGACCGCGTTCCCACTGGTCTCCATCACCACCTAACCAACCATTGCGTTTGCCCATAACCGAAGGGTAAAGAACATCCATCTGACCACTGGCGCCATTTTTCTGACGAACCAGCATTTCGTGCAACCAGCCTTTAGGTTTGATACTGCCTAAAGGAAGTTCCATTAAGGGCTTACGGAGTAGAGGATAGCGATTATTCTTGTAGTTTCCTTCTACTACCTGGCTCAAAAGAGCATCCACTTGTTTCTCCGCCTCAGGCGTAAACCACTTTTGAGCAGATATTGTAAAGAGATTAGCAGCTAATAAACATACAACAGCAAATATTTTAATTTTCATTTTTCAAGGTATTTGTTATTTCCAATAAATTTACTTCAATAGAGTTGTTAACTTACTCACATTAAGCACTTACACCTGAGAATCATCAGATCCTTGTGTCTGTCACCACAGACACAAGGATCTGAAAAATGGGAATATAATAACTGTTTATTCGTATACTTCCATTTCATAAATGCGCACATCTTTACCAGAAGCCGATTGCATGGGCTGTGTCACTAAAAGACGCAGGTAGCGAACACTTTCAGACTTATTTAGCGTGCGATTCAGTACATTCTTACCATTACCAGAAACATAGTCCAGTGTGCGCCATTCACCATTCTTGTCGCTCTTACCTTGCAGAAAGCAGGAGGAAGTGACGTAGGAATGGTTTTCGCCGGCAGCGTTCAGTAACTTCCAGCCATTAATGCTTCTTTCACCGCCCAAATCAAAGTCTACGTAGTGGGGCATTTCAGCAATAGCACACCACTTTGTGTTTTCGTCGCCATCTACCATGAAAGCCGGCTTCTCTTTCTCGTTCACATAGCTTGAATAGCCCATTACCATGTCCTGCTTCAGAATGTTCACTCTCTCTGTGGAGCTTTCCGTCTGATAGCGATTGCACTTGTTTGCCGTACGGAACAGTTCGGAAGCGGGACAAACGGAAGTAGCAGCAACATCAGTCAAAGTGGCGGCAAAAATAACAATATCCTTATTATCGGGCAATACCACCTCAGTAGCCTTTTCTGGCAGGTCTATTGCGAACTTAAACATGTAAGTGAACTCATACGGCTGATCGCCTTCACCGGAATGGCGGTGTGTACCCACATAGGCAACTTCAGCATCTTTCAGATAACCTTCCGTATGTCCGGTGTGCCCCCACTGACCGATGAAGCCAGTATAAGAAGGAACAATGACTTCCTGCACATACTTGCCTACGCGGAATATCCCCTTCACATCTTTATCAGAAGCGGCAGCAGCAAGGATATAGAGTCTGTTATAAGTACAGTCGGCGGGCAGTTTCAGTACATTGCCCTTGCAAGCCATACCATTCAGCTCTTCACGTGTCTCCAATTTGAAAGGCACTCCATGCACATTCATCTCGGCAGGTATCAATTCAGCAGCATAAGAATAACCAGACTCAAAGTTGGCAGCAGCCTTGAACTCGTTCCAACTGAAGCACTTCTTGTCATAAACAAGGGGCAATGGTTCGGCCACCGTCTGCACCTTTTTATTGGAAGCAAAACGTACCTTGTAGGTCTTAATGCTGTTTGGATTGACTGACACTTCCAAGCGATTTCCACTGAATGTAGCCTTACCGATGGTCTTTTCCGTACCATCTGCTTCTACAGCAGCCACAAGGTTGTCGGCAAAGACAATCGAGGCTTTCTGCGCCTGCTTGCCTGCGGCTTCATACACGCGTACCACATATTCATCTGAACTTTCGGCTTTCTTTAAGGCTTTAATAAGTACATTCCGGTTATCGGAAAAAGCCAATGAATAGCTCTTACCTAATTCGCCGCGATGCTTTCCAACAACGAACGCCTTGATGCGCTGGTTCAGCAACTCAGCATTCTCGCGGGTTTGAACTACGTCCAAAGCGCCCACATGACCTACCAAGCTGTAAGTAAAGGTATGGTGACCGAAGTCCTGACGATCTTGATAAGCATAGTTCTTTTTTGTCTTCGGAGTGTGCAGCAAAGTGAGACGCAGGGTGTTGTTATCAGGCTTGTCCCAGCCATATTTGCTGTCGTTCATGATGGAAACGCCATAAGAACCGTTAGCGTCCGTTAAATCTGCCCAATATTGAGCATATACTTCGTAAGCGGTCAAGATGTTGTTTCCTCTCTGCACGCTGCCTACGCCCAAGTCGTAAGTGGCCACCTCATTATTCAAATTGAGGGGAAACTCAGCCTTCAACAGAGCGTTGGTAGACTGCCAGTCCACTTCGTTAGTAAAGTCAATGCGGTGGGCCAATACACCTTCATACAAATGGATGTACTGGCGGAAAAAAGAATCATCGTGACGTTTCTCCACGCAGAGAGTCTTACGTAATGCACCGTTTTCGCAAAGAGTCACTTTCACATCCTCGGTGATGGAGATAGGAGTAGCGTCCACAGTCTCTTTCAATATCTCCCATGCCGGCCATTCGAATGACTTGTTTTCAGTGAAGAGGGCTAAACGAATAGCCTTACCAGCCTTTACCAGTTCCTTGTTGATTCTCTTGTCGAACAGTGAAGTAATGTCACCGTTCTCATTCAATGTCAGTTTGTAGAACGAATTTTCAACACTTGCAGCTTCAACAGCAGACATCTCTTTTCCTTCGCCGGAGAGGCGGACATCGTAAACTGCGTATCCATTGGCGGGTACAGTGGCTTCTACTAACAAGCGGACCTTTCCATCAGTATATGAAACCAACTGAGAAACCACCAACTTGCCTTGTTCGTTATATACAGCCACACTTTTGGGAAAACGGGAAGCCTCCACTTCGATGGTCACCACATCTGTAGCCTTGAAGCCCGAAGCGTTATAGAGCACTACGGGAATCCCCTTGACACGAGTATCAAGCTTGCCTGCCACACTTCCCACAGAATGAGTCAGGATACCGGAGAACTGTTTCAGAGAGAGAAGTTCATCGTTCCAAGAAAATTCATAGGCACGGGGAATGCTGGTACCGGTCAAATCATCGTGGAATTGGTGGAATATGAAGCGCTGCCAAGACTCCGTCAGGCTCTTGCCAGGATATTCGGCACCCCCCAAAAGGGCAGCAGCCACAGAAGCACGTTCAGCGGCATCACCCAAAAGTTCATTTTGACGATTATAGAGTTTCATAGCAGCCTGTGAAGTGTAGCAGCCGGTTCCATGAACGTCCATCAGCAATTCACCGTCAAATACGGGGAGCTCGGGATGGCTGCCATAAGGCTGGTAATCCTTGAACAACTGGTCACTGGCTGCACTGATAATCTTCAACGGACCGTCTCCCTTGATACCTTTCTCCACGGAAGCCACAGAAGCGATGGTAGGTGAACCGCCCACATCACCTGTTCCATAGTAGCGGTAAACGGTATTCAGGGGAGTGCATTTGGAGAGTTCCATCAAATATTTATTTTCTGAAAGGTCTTCATTATCCCAACGACGACCGTAATCATATCCGTGAGCCAGCATGACGGACGCTCCATCCACTCCTTTCCACAGTCCGATGGTAAAGGGATGCTTGCTTTTACCGTAGAAAGGATTGTTACGCCAATCCAGCTTCTGTGAAGAGAAACCTATCAGTCCACAATGGGCAGCAACAGTAGGCAATGTCCAACCGAATCCGAAGCAATCGGGAAGGAAGATGTCGGTACTTTCTACCCCCAGCTCCTTACGATAGAACTCCTGCCCCAGCATAATGTTGCGAATAAACGATTCAACAGACGGCACCAAAGTGTCGGTAGCATCCCAACTGGCCCCACTCACATGCCATCGACCTGCCTTTACAAAAGCCTTCATCACTTCGTATTCACGAGGATAATATTCCTTCATCCAAGCATATTTCACTCCACCTTCAAAATTAAAGATATAGTCGGGGTACTGGTTCAAAAGGAAAAGGTTCTGATTCAAGGTATTCCAGACATAATCCTTAATAGTAGTCTGAATGTCCCAGTTCCACTGCGTGTCCAAGTGGGCATCTGCCACCATGTACGCTTTTGCTTTCTTCGGTGCAACGGTCTGAGCCGATAATTGTCCTCCTGCAACGGCCAACATCACGGCTCCCGCTATCAGATGGGTCTTCCCCATCAGTATTCGTCTCTTTTTCATGGTTTTGTTATTATTGTTTTTTCGTAAAAGATAATGTCAATTCGATATAAACTACCGCATTCTTTGTTATAAATGTGCTGCTTCCTCTAGCCGCAAACCGCTCTTTCACCTTCTCTCTTTAGCCTCCATCCGGCAACAATAGTTCTCTGACATGTGGAATGTTGGTAACAAAAATAGCCCATCCTTCACTCTCATACTGTACAGATTCGCGACATAGATATGTAAAAAGTCGTCTGTGGCATGATTTTATATATTTATGTCATAAATAGCATACATTTCCTACAGAATACAAACTACTTTTGTATATTGTAAAAATCCAAAAGCTAAGAACATGAAAAAACAATTCCTACTCTCGGCAGTTCTCTGCCTCTCACTGACCGCTTTCGGACAGAAAGTACATCAACTGGCCTCACCCAGCGGAAACATCCGCATCTCGGTGGAGCTGACCGATCAAATCCAATATGATGTAACCCAAGGAAATCAAACACTGATGGACAACTGTGTCATTGGTCTGGAAACTGCCAACCACCAGCTGGGCATCCATCCTAAACTAAACAAAGTAGTACGCCAAAATGTAAACGAGGAACTGACTCCCATCGTACCCCTGAAATTCTCTACTATAACCAACCGCTACAACCAATTGCTACTGAAGTTTAAAGGAGGCTATTCAGTAGAGTTCCGTGCCTTTGATGACGGATTCGCCTACCGCTTCCTTACTGACCTGAAAGGCGAGCAAGAAATAATGAATGAAATCCTCCGCCTGAACTTTGTGGATGATTGCCTGCTACATCTTCAGCAACCTAACGGCTTTAAGACTTCCTATGAAGAAGAATATCGCCACCAAACAAGCAGCGAGTGGAAAAACTCCAATCGCATGGCTCTGCTTCCCCTTTTAGCCAGCACACCCAAAGGTGACAAAATCCTCATGAGTGAAACCAATCTGACAGACTATCCCGCCATGTTTCTGAAAAACGATGGACAAGGCGGCATTACCGCCGTCTTCCCCCGTCTGCCTCTTGAATTCGGAGAAGACGGTGACCGCAGTCTCAAGATTCTGAAAGAAGCCAACTGCATAGCCCGTACCGCAGGCAAGCGCAGTTATCCATGGCGTTACTTCGTCATTACCGACGATGACCGCAAACTTATAGAAAACACTCTATCCTATCGCCTCGCTGAAAAGAATGTCATAGAAAACACCTCTTGGATTAAACCAGGACTAGCCAGCTGGGAATGGTGGAACGGAGCCACACCCTACGGCCCCGACGTGGACTTCAAAGCAGGTTGCAACCTTGACACCTACAAATACTTCATCGACTTCGCATCCCACTACGGCGTAGAATATATAGTAATGGACGAAGGCTGGGCCATGAACACCCGCAACCCCTATAAACCCAATCCCTCGGTAGACATACACGAACTCATCCGCTACGGCAAAGAAAAAAACGTAGGCATTGTGTTATGGCTCACTTGGCTTACGGTAGAAAACCACTTTGACCTATTCGAAACTTTCGAAAAGTGGGGTGTGAAAGGCGTAAAGATAGATTTCATGGATCGTAGCGACCAATGGATGGTAAATTTCTATGAACGCGTAGCACATGAAGCCGCCAAACACCATCTCTTCGTTGACTTTCACGGTGCTTTCAAACCTGCCGGATTAGAATACAAATACCCAAACGTACTCTCCTACGAAGGCGTAAGAGGTATGGAGCAAATGGGCGGATGCCGTCCCGACAACAGTGTCTATTTCCCCTTCATACGCAACGCAGTAGGAGCCATGGACTATACTCCCGGCGCCATGCTTAGCATGCAGCCTGAAGTCTACCATTCCGAATGTCCCAATTCTGCCAGCATCGGCACACGTGCCTATCAGATGGCACTCTTTGTTCTTTTTGAAACCGGCCTGCAGATGATGGCAGACAATCCTACCCTCTATTATCGCAACGACGAGTGTACACGTTTCATCACCCAAGTACCCCAAACATGGGACGAAACCATCGCTCTCGAAGCCAAAGCAGGAGAATATGCCATCGTGGCCAAACGCAAAGGAGAACAATGGTATATAGGAGGCATGACCAACAACCGCGAACGTGAACGGGTCTTTAACATCTCCCTTGATTTCCTGCAAGAAGGAAAAAATTATCTCATGACCTCTTTTGAAGACGGCATCAACGCTGACCACCAGGCCATGGACTACCGCAAGCAAGAACAATCCTTGAAGAAAGGCGACCATATCACAGTCCGTTTGGCACGCAACGGTGGATTCGCTGCGGTCATTCGCTAATCATATCCATACCTATCTGCTCCGTACAAATACATTTCTAAGGATACGGAGCAGATACAAAGCAAACTGTAAGCCTACAACTAAAGAAATATATTGCAAATATTGACTGTTTCCACCTTAAAATATATCTTTGCAACTCAAAATCAATACAACAAGCCACATGAAAGACATATACTGGAAAGGCCATACGATTTTATTGCTTATCAGCCTCTTATGCTGTTTTCCGGATTTTGTGTACGCTTACAGCCTACGGCAATTCTCCAATAAAAACGGTCTTTCCAATAGTGCCATCCAATCCCTTTACCAAGATAGTCAAGGTGTACTATGGATAGGAACATGCGACGGACTGAACGTGTTTGACGGCAACAATATCCACCTATATACGCCCGTTGATGTGTCACGCAACCTATTGTCAGGCAACATTATCAGCCAGATCGTAGAATCAGAGCCAGGCATACTGTGGTTACAAACCAACTACGGGTTAGACAGATTGGATACATACCGACAGACCTGCCGGACCTTTACCGAATTCAAGGACAACATCTTCTTGGCACGAAGCAACAACAAGTGCATGTTAGTGCTGAAAGATGACGGAAATCTGTATCACTACCAACAAGAGAACCAGAAATTTCTCCAGTTAAACATCTCTTCCATGGATTTTAATAAAGTACTGTCCATGACCATTGATTCCAACAACCTGCTTTGGATATTCGCAACTGGAAACAACACTCGTTGCTATCGTCTGAACCACACGGGAAAAAGCGTGACACTGATTCCGGAAAAGCCATTTGGACATCACGGCTTGAAGCATGCCTTCATCGGAGAAGATTCAGCCTACTTCATTGATGAAACCTATGCCCTCTACGAATATAGTTTCAGCAACCGACAGTGTTACTACATTGCCGACCTGAAAGACGAAATAGAAAAACGAGGTGAAGTATCTTCCATCATCAAACGAGAAAATGACTTCTGTATCGGTTTCAAAAGCAGCGGCTTGATAGTACTGAAATATGAAGCAAACCAAAAGATTAAATACCGTATAGAATACACTGAAATACAGTCGGGCATCTTCTGTCTGATGAAAGACAAATTTCAAGATATCGTATGGGTAGCTACCGACGGAGAAGGGTTATACATGCTTTACAATGACACATTCACCATGACCAACACCCTGCTCAACACTCCCGCATATCAGGTGAACAACCCGGTACGTAGCCTTTACCTCGACCCACAGCAAACCTTATGGATAGGAACCAAAGGCAGTGGCATATTGCGTATACCGAATTATCTTGTCAACAATACACCCGAAAAACATGATCGTCTCATCACCGGTAACAGCACATTGACCGACAACTCCGTCTACTGTTTTGCACCCGGTGGAAAAGACCGACTTTGGATAGGTACGGAAAACGGAATCAATTATTATTCCTACTCTACCCACCAATTGAAAGAACTGGCGGTACAAGCCAATGGAACCAAAGTGAAATATGTGCACTCCATTGATCAAACCAATGACAGTACACTTTGGATTTCCACCGTGGGCGAAGGAATCGTAAAGGTGACACTAGAAAATCAGAGAAAAGATCCTATTGTGAAGCATGCTACACGGACTTTGGTGAGTAACGGACATATGGCATCAAACTATTTTTTCACCTCCTACCGTGAAAGCAGCTCTACGCTGTGGTTCGGGAACAGAGGGCTCGGAGCCTACCGCATTGATGTACGTACTGGAGAAATGGCACAGTTCCGCTTCAACAACTTGGTAAACAGCCAAACCGCCAACGATGTGTTCGCCATACACAAAAACGAGCAAGGCTACTGGCTGGGCACTGGATCAGGGCTTCTCCGCTTCTACTCAAACGAAGACGGAAACCCAGACAGCATCAGTGCAAAGCTCTACACCAACAGCACCGTACATGGTATCTTGGAGGACAACCGAGGCAATCTCTGGGTGAGTACCAATCAAGGATTGATGAGACTCAATCCCCAAGAACAGACCAAGCAGACCTACAACAACGGAAACGGACTGGCCGTGACCGAATTTAGTGATGGAGCCTTCTACAAAGACAATGCTACGGGAATCCTTTTCTTTGGAGGTGTAAACGGCTTCGTCACCGTGAAGCCCGATTCTTACATCACCACGGACTATATGCCCGAAATCAGCCTGAAAGGACTTTCCATCTTCGGTAAGGAATACAACCTGCATGATTTTCTACATTACAAAGACGAGAAGCCCGTGCTACAACTGGACTACAAACACAACTTCTTCCAGCTCAACTTCCGGATAACAGACTACATTAACGGAAACGACTATTTCTACTCCTATAAACTAAAGGAAGCAAGCGACCAATGGATAGAAAACGGAGTTTCACCCAATGCCATCTTCTCCAACCTTTCCCCCGGAGAATATACGCTGTTTGTGAAATACCGCAACAACATCAACGGTAAAGAAAGCCATCCGCAAGCCTTCACCATTTACATCGCTCCTCCCTGGTATCTCAGTACCTGGGCCTATGTGGGCTACTTTTTGTTAGGGTTACTATTATGTACAGGCATAGTCGCCTATGCATTCTATACCTACCGCCTGAAGCGGCAGCACATGATGAAGAAAATGGAACGACAGAAAAAAGAGGAAGTCTATGAATCAAAACTACGCTTCTTCACCAACATCACCCACGAGTTTTGCACCCCCCTCACCCTGATTCAGGGACCGTGCGAGAAGATACTCACCCACAAGGAGACAGATATCTACACGCACCGCTACGCCAAAATGATTCAGCAAAATGTGGAAAAGCTGAATGGTCTCATCGTGGAGTTGCTGGAGTTCAGAAGACTGGAAACGGAAAACAAAATGCTCTCCATACAGCCGCAGCCTGTTTCCGAAAAGTTAAGGGACATCGCCGAATCCTTCGGTGACATGGCGGAAAACAGAGAAATGAACTACTGCCTTGACATCGCCCCCGAACTGACATGGAACACCGACCTGAGCTGCTTCAACAAAATAGCCGGAAACCTCATATCCAACGCTTTCAAGTACACACCCGACAAGGGGAACATCAGCGTAACATTGTACACGAAAAACGAACGTCTTATTTTGAAGATAGCCAATACCGGCAAAGGCATCACACCGGAAAATCTCGGAAAGATATTCGACCGCTATAAGATTCTCGACTCCGTGGAGATGAACGGCAAAAACTCAAGAAACGGACTGGGGTTGGCCATCTGCAAAAACATGGTGACACTGTTGGAAGGAGACATAAACATCGAAAGCACACCGGGCGAACTGACCACCTTCACTGTAAGCCTTCCCTCGCTCCCCCCCAACGGACAAGAAGTACCGCAAACTGCATACGAAGCGGCTTCTCCAAGCATTCCCACCGAAGAGGTGCAAGAATTGCCCGAAAAATACACTCAAGAATTCGACGCAAACAAGCAGACGGTCATGGTGATAGATGATGACCCTTCCATGCTGTGGTTCGTATCCGAAATATTCACAGAGAAATACAACGTACTCTCCTTCAATAATGCCCAAAAGGCATTAGACAGCTTGGAACAACGACAGCCAGACCTCATCATCTCAGACGTGATGATGCCCGATATAGACGGGCTATCCTTCACCTCCACCATCAAGCAACACAAGCTGTGGAGCCATATCCCCCTAATCCTGCTCTCAGCACTGCATCACGAAGACGACCAAGTAAAAGGACTGGAATCGGGGGCGGATGCCTATGTCACCAAGCCTTTCAATGTGAAATATTTGGAAAAGATGGTCTATCATCTCATCCGCCGCGAAGAAAACCTGAAGGAATATTATAGTTCGGCACTCAGCACCTTTACCTGGAAAGAAGGAAGCTGCTTGCACAAAGAAGAACAAGAATTCTTAGAGAAAATGACAGAAGTCATTGAAAAGAACTTAGCCAATCCAGACCTGCAAGTAGAACTTTTGAGTAAGGAAATGGGCTACAGCAGCCGGCAGTTCTACCGCAAACTGAAACCACTTACTGACAAATCGCCTGCCGACATCATCAAAGAATACCGCCTCTCCACGGCGGAACGCTTGTTAGTCTCCAGCAACTTCACCATCGAAGAGCTGATGGACCGCACGGGATTCACCAACCGAAGCACTTTCTATAAAGCTTTTTCACAACGTTACGGAATGCCGCCCCGTCAATACTGCGAACGGCAAAAGAAGAACGTGAGGGAAGGACAGGAAATCACTAATACTTAATCATCTTATACCATCTGCATTTATGAAAAGAAGCTCTTTTTTGAGTATCGCATTCACCGGGCTGCTTGCTACCGCAGCCGCAACAGCACAAACTCACGAACAGCCCGAATGGAATGACCTGAACATTTCGGGAGTGAACAAAGAAACGGCATGCCAAACCGCCATTCCCTTTGCCGACGAAGGACAAGCCCTACGCCTGAGCATCGAGGAATCCCCCTATTATCAAACTCTGAACGGTACATGGAAATTCCATTGGGTGGCCGACCCCGAAAAACGGCCGAAGGATTTCTTCAAGCCCGACTACGACGTAAGTGACTGGGACAACATCAAAGTGCCTGCCACATGGCAGATAGAGGCTGTACGCCATAACAAGCCCTGGGACAAGCCTTTGTATTGCAATACCATTTACCCTTTCTGTGATTACAGTAAAGGAGTACAATGGCCCAACGTCATCCAACCTCGCCCGGCAGACTATACTTTCGCCAACATGCCCAATCCCGTAGGCAGTTACCGACGTGAATTCACTTTGCCCACATCTTGGAAGGGCAGAGATGTATTTATTCGCTTCAATGGAGTGGAAGCAGGTTTCTATCTTTGGTTGAACGGTAAAAAAGTGGGCTATTCAGAAGACAGCTACTTACCTGCCGAGTTCAATCTGACTCCCTATTTACAAGAAGGAAAAAACACATTGGCAGTTGAAGTGTACCGTTTCACCGATGGAAGTTTTCTTGAATGTCAAGATTTCTGGCGGTTCAGCGGTATCTTCCGCGATGTATTCCTATGGTCAGCACCACGCACGCAAATTAGGGACTTCTTCTTCCGAACCGACTTGGACGGAGATTATCGTAATGCTACAGTTTTTTTGGACGTGGAAATCACCGGTAAGAAAAGTTCTGCCGAACTCATAGTGAAGCTCTCCGACACAGAAGGAAAGGAAGTGCTATCACGCACTATCCACGCCACAAAAATAGGTAGTACCCATCTGGAATTCGATGTGAAGAACCCACTGAAATGGACAGCCGAAACACCCAGCCTCTACAACCTGACCCTGACCCTAAAACAGAAGGGAAAAGTGACAGACCTACGTAGTGTAAAGGTAGGCTTCCGCGAAATAGAGTTTGCCAAAAACGGACAACTGCTGATTAACGGCAAACCCACTCTTTTCAAAGGTGTCAACCGCCACGATCACAGCCCATTGAATGGCCGTACCGTCTCCAAAGAAGAGATGGAAAAGGACGTACAACTAAGCGCTGAACGTAAATGCTGTCCGTACCTCCCATTACCCCAACAACCCTTACTTTTACGACCTATGCGACCGCTATGGCATCTATGTATTGGCAGAAGCCAATGTAGAGTGCCACGGCGAAATGCGTCTCTCACACGAGCCACAGTGGGAAAAATCATTCACCGAGCGCAACGAGAACCAAGTGAAACGTTTCCGTAACCACGCTTCCATCGTAATGTGGTCCATGGGCAACGAATCGGGAAACGGAAACAACTTCTCCACTGCTGAAAAGGCCATCAAACGTTTGGATACTACCCGCCCCACCCACTACGAGGGAAACAGTTCCTTCTGCGACGTGACCAGTTGCATGTACCCAAGTGTGGACTGGCTGGAAAACGTAGGCCGTGAACGATTGGAGAAAATACAAAAGGGCGAGATCGTGAAACCTCACGTAGTATGCGAGTATGCCCATGCCATGGGAAATTCCATAGGAAACTTCAAGGAATACTGGGAAACCTACGAACGCTATCCGGCACTCATCGGAGGTTTCATTTGGGATTGGGTGGACCAAAGCCTGCGTATGCCCACTCCCGACGGCAAAGGCTTCTACATGGCCGTAGGCGGTGACTTTGGTGACAAGCCCAACGACGGTAACTTCTGTACCAACGGCGTCATCTTCTCCGACCGTACATTATCTGCCAAATCCTATGAAATGAAGAAGATACATCAACCCATCCGCATAGAAGCATTAGGGAATGGCAAATATAGAATCAGCAACAAGCGATTCCATGCCAATATGGAAGACCTCTACGGGAGATACGAAATAACGGAAGATGGAAGGACCGTCTGCTCAGGCAATCTGGAAGATTTGAAGCTGGAAGCACAGGCAAGCAAAGTCATCACCCTGCCAGACATACCCGCAACGAAGGTACCCGGAGCAGAATACTTTATCAATTTCAGTTTCTGCCAAAAAAGAGATACCGAATGGGCAAAAGCCGACTACGAGGTAGCCACCGAACAATTCAAGCTATCAAGCAGCGAGAAACCTATATTCGTACCCGAAAAAGGAAACATCAATCTAAACGAAACTGCCGACGCATTGGTGGTGAAAGGTGAACGTTTTGAAGCTGTCTTCTCCAAGGAAGAAGGAACTTTATCGGCATATACATTGAATAATATCCCCCTGATAAGTAAAGGACTCGAACTGAACCTCTTCCGTGCTCCCACCGACAACGATAAACAGGTAAGTGGCGATTGGCAACGCAAAGGCCTTTACCAGCTGCAAGCGGAAACCGGCAAATGGGAAACCCACCAAGAAGAGGACAGAATAATCCTGCACATCCGGAACTGCCACAAAGGTAAACTCGGTTTTGAGTATCGCACAGAAATAGAATACACCGTAAATGCCGATGGTTCCATCATGGTGAACAGTGTCATCATCCCGGTATCCGACAGCGAAATCATTCCGCGTGTGGGCTATCGAATGGAACTGCCCGAAGGCTTCGAGCGTATGCGTTGGTATGGACGTGGCCCATGGGAAAACTACGTAGACCGCAAGGATGCCACCCCAATAGGCGTATACGAAAGTACAGTATCCGACCAATGGGTGAACTATGTAAAGCCTCAGGAGATGGGTAACCATGAAGAGGTACGCTGGATTTCCATCACCAACGCCGACGGTATGGGCTTCGTTTTCGTGGCAGGCGACCAAATGGCGGCTTCTGCCCTGCATGTCAGAGCACAAGACATGGCAGACCCCGACCATCTGCAAAAACTGATTCACAAATACGACATCCCGATGCGCAAGGAGACAGTTCTTTGTCTTGATGCCCACAATCGTCCTCTGGGCAACGCAAGCTGCGGTCCAGGCCCGATGAAAAAATACGAACTGCAAGCAACTCCCGTAGCATTCAGCTTCATCATGATGCCTTTGGAAAGAAGCTACACGCAAAGTGAGCTTACCAAGAAAGCACGCGTACAGATGCCTGCATGCATGCCCGTAATGGTAGAACGCGATAACAACGGTTACCTGCAAATGAGTACCGGAACTCCGGACGCGACCATCTTCTACAGCCTTAACGGTAACGAATACCGGGAATACACAGCTCCATTCGAGTTCATTGACGGTGGAAAGATACAAACATACGCTGTTTCTGGAAAATTAGGCAAGAGCCTGGTCACTACTATGGAACTACCCATATTCGTAGACCACTCGGCATGGAAGGTGGTCTCCTCCAGCAGCGACAGCCAAGGAGAAGAGGCGCAAAACGCCATCGATGGGGACCCTTCCACGTATTGGCACACCCGTTGGCACGAACCCATTCCAGAGTTTCCACACAGCATTGTGGTAGACATGGCTTCCCTACTGGTAGTGGACAAATTCATCTACACAGCACGACATTCCAATGATAACGGACACGTCAAAGACTACGAGCTAAGCTTCAGCAAAGACGGAAAAAATTGGGAAAGCACCGTCAAAGGTACATTCTCCAATCTGACGTCTGCCCAAACCATAACATTGGAAACACCCGTCACTGCCCGTTACTTCAAATTCGTTCCCTTGTCCGAAATGCACGGCAGGAAATGGGCTTCGGCAGCCGAACTGAATGTGAGCATCCTGAAAAACATCAGCGGAGCATCCCAGAGACAAATAGTGGTCTCCGTAGACAGCGATGCAGACAACAGCATGAAGCTGGCGGCAGACGGTAACATAAACACCTATTGGCACACGGTACACAACCAATTCTACATAGCTCCCTACCCTCATGAGATACATCTTTCCCTATCCAAAGAGGCCACTATAAAGGGTATCCGCTACACTCCGCGACAAGATAGCGAAGAAGGACGGATAGCTTCCTATGAAGTATATGCAAGCAAAGATGGAAAAAATTGGGGGCAGCCCATTATCTATGGCACCTTCCATATAGGTACAGCAACGCAAACTATAGAATTTACTCCTTGCCGGGCACGCTATGTGAAACTATTGGGATTATCGGCCCATGACAAAGGAAAGAAAGCTGCCATAGCAGAATTAGAGATAATCTTGGAAGAATAATTTTAGAGGAAAAACTATTAACCATGGAGTTTCAGGGCTTGTGCAAAAACTTGTACAAGTCCTGAAATTCCACGTTTTCTCCTATAAGTAAAAATCACTTTCCCTTCACTATCCGCTTAATATCATTCAGCTTGTTCAGTGCCTCCAGCGGCGTCAAGTTATTCACATCCAGATTCAGTATCTCATCGCGTATCTGGCACAGCACCGGGTCGTCGAGCTGAAAGAAGCTGAGCTGCATACCACCGCGTGTCTCTCCCACTTCCACCATCGGTTTGCTGGAAATCCCCTGCTGGCGGTTGTCTGTTTCCAGTTGTTTCAGAATGTCATTGGCACGCTTCACGATGCTTTTGGGCATACCTGCCATTTTGGCTACATGGATACCGAAGGAGTGTTCGCTGCCACCGCGCTCCAATTTGCGCAGGAAGATGACTTTGTTATCTATCTCCTTCACCGAAACGTTGTAGTTCTTAATACGCTTGAAGCTTTTCTCCATCTCGTTCAACTCATGGTAGTGCGTAGCAAACAAGGTTCGGGCTTTTGCCTTGGGATGCTCGTGTATATGCTCCACAATCGCCCAGGCGATGGAAATACCATCATATGTAGAAGTACCGCGTCCCAGCTCGTCGAACAACACCAAGCTGCGGGGAGAAAGGTTGTTCAGGATATCTGCCGCCTCGTTCATCTCCACCATAAAGGTAGACTCGCCCACGGAAATATTATCGCTGGCACCCACACGGGTGAATATCTTATCCACCAAACCGATATGGGCACTCTCCGCAGGCACGAAACTGCCGATTTGAGCCAGCAGCGTAATCAGCGCCGTCTGCCTCAGCAAAGCGGACTTACCCGCCATGTTGGGCCCCGTAATGATGATAATCTGCTGCGTCTGGCTGTCCAGCATCACATCGTTGGCAATATACTTCTCGCCGATGGGGAGCTGCTTCTCAATGACCGGATGCCGTCCCTGATGGATTTCCAGCACATCGTCGTCGGCAATGACGGGGCGTATATAGTTGTTCTCGCGCGCCGCTGTGGCAAAGGAGAGCAGGCAGTCCAACCGTGCTATCTGGTTTGCATTGATTTGAATGGCAGGAATGAACTCGCTCAATGATTGCACCAATTCTGCATAGAGTTGTGTTTCCAGCACCAGTATCTTGTCCTCCGCGCCGAGAATCTTCTCCTCGTACTCCTTCAATTCCTGGGTAATATAGCGCTCGGCATTGGCAAGGGTCTGTTTGCGTATCCACTCTGCCGGCACCTTGTCCTTATGCGTGTTGCGCACCTCAATGTAGTAGCCGAAGACATTGTTGTAGCCTATCTTCAAGCTGGGAATCTCTGTCAGTTCGCTCTCGCGCTGCTGTATCTGCAACAGATAATCCTTGCCGGAGTAGGCAATCCGGCGCAACTCGTCCAGCTCGGCACTGACACCGGATTTGATGACACCTCCCTTATTAATCAATAACGGCTGTCTCTTATACACATCTCCGAGCCCACGAGACGTAGAGGAATCTCGT
>ENA-OZRX01000151-OZRX01000151.1-human-gut-metagenome-genome-assembly--contig:-NODE-151-length-18500-cov-5.241312_pt1 | contig 18500 bp, 23 predicted proteins | sample MGYA00243274_ERZ653955 | MGnify/ENA primary metagenome ERZ653955 (study PRJEB26926, sample SAMN06164575) | human gut metagenome | biome: ENVO:00009003; feature: ENVO:2100002; material: ENVO:00002003...
TCCGCAGGAAGTGCTGACCCTTTCCGCCACCCAATTATTCGAACGCATGAAAGCCGCCCATCCTTCGGTCATGAGGGGCATGACCGCCTACAGCCTGAGCCGCATCCTGCCACAGCTGGGCGAGCGGGTACATACCGCCAAGGGGAATGTGTATAGGGTGGTGGCATGCTAGACAAAAATAATATAAAGGCTCAAATAATTACATTATTATAATTTATTGCAAGGCATTGCAAACAAATGATGCAGAATTGTTATTCAGTGGTGCAAAAACCGTATATTTACACCACGATAAAAACGGTAATATCAATGAAAGGATTAACACTATTCAGAAGGACTACCAAATCAGAGGGAATGATTAAATTGCGATTCCGCCTGAAAGACGGTCGTGAGGTGGACTTATATCACAAGAGTGAAACCAAGGCTGATATTAAAGACTTAACAAAGCTTGAAGACGCTGGAGAACTTCGTCCTAAAGTATCTATCTACAATCACGAACTGAAAGAAAAGATAGACCGAGAAATGTCAGCCATTGAAACCGCCTATATTGAACTTTGTGCTAAAATGGATAAAAGCCTCATTACAGCTACATTGTTTGAAGAAACAATCTGCAGGCATCTTCATCCCCAAAATTATATTGCCGTAACCAAAGAAGAAACTCTATTGGAAAGATATACCCGATTCATCAAGGAGGGATATAGAGACGGTACTTTTGCAGAAAAGAGGATGCTTCAATACAATGGATTATATAATGAGTTGAAACGATATTTGACCATCCGTAACCAGTTAAATGTACTTCCAAAGAGTTTTTCGGCAGATGACTTAATGAAACTACGGCTTTTCTTATTTGAAGAATATAAATATGTTGAGAAATACCCAGCTTTATATAGCGAAATCAAGGAGCGTTGTATTCCATCCAAAGAACGTGCACAGAATACTGTTGCCATCAAACTTAGAATGTTGCAGGCATTCTATACAGAATTGGAAGACCGTGATGAAATAGATGTGTCGGCTTTCAGAAAACTAGATAAGAACCGGAGAAAAGTTGTAATGAAAGAGAGTTACGATGCACCTGTCTATTTATTACAGGAAGCCAAGGAAGCATTTCTTCTGCAATGCACTTTCGGAAGCCATATTGATGATTTTAAGTCACTGAATATGGATAAAGTTTTGTCAGCGCCGAGAGGATTCCTTACTTACGCTATCTGCCTCAGAAAACATTGAAAAGTAATGAGCATAAAGACGAAGTGGAAATACCTATCATGCGATATGCTTTAGATATTATTAAAAAGTGGCAGTTCAACTTCCCTATTCTAAAATACGTGACCGGTAAGAGTGGCTATAATGTAAAAATCAGAAAGTTACTTGACCAAATAGATAGAGAAGTGAAAATTTTTGATAAAGATAGTTTCGATAATATTTATAACGCCCTTTACACAATGGGAAGCAGCAAACTTTGTCGTAAGACTCACTTGGATATGCTGACTAAAGTACAAGTCAATATGTATGTTTCCGGACATCACAAGGAAGGTAGTAGCGCAGTAAAACACAACTCATCCTTGATATTGAAAGACCGCTTTATATTCATGTGTGCGGCATATAAACAACTGAATGTAATAGAAAAATGATATGGAAAACAAGATAGCTATTTTCAAAGATGCAGAAACCATATTGGAAGTTCCGGTATCAACCGAAGAAAAAACAGTATGGCTTAACCGACAACAAATGTCCGTTCTGTTCGACAGGGATGTAAAGACCATTGGTAAGCATATCAACAATGCCATGCGTGAAGAACTGGAAGGGCAAGTGGTAGTCGCAAAATTTGCGACCACCACCCGGCACGGTGCTATGGAAGGTAAAACGCAAACCAAACAAACAGAATATTACAATCTCGATGTGATTATTTCCGTAGGTTACAGGGTTAAATCTAAAAGAGGCGTGGCTTTCCGTAAATGGGCAAATTCTATCTTGACGGAATATATCATCAAAGGCTACGCCATCAACGACCAACGTCTGCAACAGCTTGGAGAGGTGATACGCATCATGAAACGTACCCAAAACGAGCTTGATGCCAAACAAGTGCTTAGTGTGATTGAAAATTACAACACCGCTCTTACCCTGCTCGATGATTACGACCATCAATGTATGAAACGACCGCAGGGAAGTAAAGCAACATATGTTCTAAGTTACGAAGAATGCCGTGGTCTGATAGACCAAATGCGCTTTGGCGCAGATTCCGACCTGTTCGGACATGAAAAAGACGATTCCTTCAAAGGCAGCATCGGCAATATCTACCAAAGTTTCGGCGGTAAGGATGTTTACCCTACCCTTGAAGAAAAAGCGGCCAATCTTCTTTATTTCGTCACCAAAAATCATAGCTTCAGTGACGGAAACAAGCGTATTGCAGCTACTGTATTTCTCTATTTCCTTGACAAGAACGGTATTCTCTATCATAAAGACGGCAGCAAACGTATTGCCGACCATACCCTTGTGGCACTTACCATTATGATTGCCGAATCACGGACGGAAGAAAAAGAGATGATGGTTAGCATCATCATGAACTGCATCTAAAAATTTATATTGTCTGTACATTGTATCTGTTTATCATCTGTACAAAGATGTGGCAATATGCCATTGATTTTGCCATATTCTTCATGTTCAGGCCGGCTATGCTATACGCTTAAAAGAAAGCTTGCCAACCGGGAAAATCGGCTGAGCCGCTATTATTCAGCAAAGAAAAAAGTTTCAGCAATGTTTCAGCAATAAAAAGAAAATCGCCTACAACTTTTTGATTTGCAGGCGATTAAAGGATTACTCTTGTACTCGAAGCGGGAGTATTTAATATAAAACATTACGCAACTCCACAAAAACGTATAAATTGATAATCAGGATATTATAAGACAAATTAGAGTCGCAGCAAATTGTAAAAAGTGACATAAAATTGCATTAAGGTGACATTTAAGTGACACAAAACTTTTCCATGTCACCTTTAATCATTATCTTTGTAATACGATTTAAAACATTATAGTTATGGCAAAGATTGACTACATTAAAACCTCAAAAGTTCGTGAGGATGGCAAAGCGGAACTCATTGTTCGCTTTTACGTTTCAAAAACTTTTAGACCGCAATTCAAAAGCGGTTTGTTTCTCAACCCTGACCGTCTTATAAACCTCGATGAAGGTAAAACAGAGCGTTGTCGCCGTTATGAAATTGATGTACCCAAACTCGGCAAGCTAAATTTTGCAGAGGTTAAGGAATTAACCGAAGTGAGAAAGAAGTTTTCCCTATTCCTTGCACGTTTGCAAGCGATATGCGACACAACAGCGGAAAAACACGCAGACGAACTTACTTCCGATTGGATTGAAACTTCATTGCGCCTTATCAATAAAGCAAATACCAACACTGAGGAAATCAATTATCAAACCATTTGTGCATTAATGGAGCAGGAACGGAAAGAAGCTATCGAAGAAGAAGCTAAAGCCAATAAGGTGTCATTCTTTGACTTGCTTACCGACTTCCGCAACAATTCAAAAAAGAAGGTAAACGGCAAGCGTGAGGGCGACAAATCGGACGTGTGGAAAAAAAACTTTGACGTATTAATACGTGCGCTTCGTAGATATGAAATGTTTGTCCAGCTGTCAGACAAGCAGCGCAAAGATTTCATACTTGATATTGACACAATTAATAACGAAACACTGGAGGATATAGAATCATTCTTACGCAATGAACATACTTTGCTTGAAGAATATCCAAAAATATTTCAGAAGATACCAGCCTCCACCGATACAAAACGCAGAAGCCCGAAACCGCAACCACGTGGCAATAATACGATTTGCGCCTTATTCAACAAACTAAAAGCGTTCTTTAATTGGCTCAATGAAAAGAAAATCACATCAAATAACCCCTTTGTCGGTTATGAAGGTGTAGTATCGGAGAAATACGGCACTCCCTATTATATCACACTGGAGGAACGCAACCAAATAGCGGACTTTGATTTGTCGGCACATCCACAACTTGCTATCCAGCGAGATATATTTATTTTTCAATGCTGTATCGGCTGCCGTGTATCTGATTTGATGAGGTTAAAAGAAAGCAATATCATAGACGGAGCAGTGGAATACATTCCTACCAAAACAAAGAAAGAAAAACAAAAAACGGTTAGTGTACCTCTAAATGATAGAGCAACAGAAATACTTAATCGCTACAAAGGGAAAGGCATGGAAAAGATTCTTCCATTTATTAGCGCACAGAAATATAACGATGCTATCAAAGAGATATTTACAGCATGTGGCATCACACGTAATGTAACGGTAACAGATAGTGTTACCGGGGAAGAGATTCAACGCCCAATAAACGAGGTAGCCTCGTCCCACATGGCAAGACGATGCTTTGTTGGGAATTTGTATCAAAAAGTTCAAGATCCCAATTTGATAGCTTCGATGAGCGGACACGCAGAAGGTAGTAAGGCATTTGCTCGATATAGAGCTATCAGCAAAGAAACAAAGGAAAAAACAGTAAGTCTTATTAATTAATAAGGAGGTAGATATGTTCTACATTTGTGTGATTATTTGGTTAGTCCTTTCCGTTTGGAAAGAAATGACAGGAAAGAACGTTTTTTGACTATGGAGGTTAAATATGGAAAGCATTAAAGATTTTAAGCGGAAATATACAACGTTGTGGTTGTTCTTTAAAGGAATACCACAAATGGCAATCGGTATGGGAATTAATAAAGAAAAACAGGTATTCGTTTACGATACCCCACCTTATAAATTCAGAGAGAATTATCGAAAAGAATTTGATGCGATTCTAAGCCAAGCCGAAGATTATTATCTTTCGTGCATGGTTGATGAAATAGAACTGGAGGATGAGATTATAAGAAACATAGATTTAATCCCCTCAATAAAGAAATCAATAAAGGACGGAGGATATTGTGAATACCCCAAAGTAGAGCCACGAAATTTTCCATGGCTAAAGAGTTTGCTTGAAGCGCAAATAATCAGCAATTTAGAGTTTGACCTCGCTTGCAATCATATTAGATATTGCGCGGAAACGATGGAAAGTAATGTGCAAACATTATGTAAACTTCTAAAAAGGCATGGGAATGCTACTGCACAACCCAAAGCAGAGGAACAGCAACAAGAAAGCGAATCCAATTCCTTCATAGAAAACGAAAACTGTATGACAGCAGATGATTTATTATTGCGCATTTTCTTTGGTAAACATCTTACTGATTTTCTCAAAGAAGCCCAAACATGCAAGAACGGAACGGAAGTTGCACGCCTTGTAAACAGGTACATTGACGAATATAAATTAGACACAGACAAAACGTATCGGAAAAAGCCCCTACATGATGTGTTATTTGCGAAAGGGGTAATCAAGATAAAACAAAGTGCGTGGAATGATGCAATAAAATAACTCCCTAAATCGTTTTTTTATCGGTCTAAAAGAGCGATAATCGGTTATTTACTGGTTATTTATCGGTCTGTATTTCAAAGCCTTGCAATTCGTTTTGCAGGGCTTTACTTTTGTGTCAGCCAAAGGGAATAAAGCTGTATTTCCGTTTGATGGCAGTAGAAAAATGCAATCCGTCAGCAAGGAACGCAGGACTACTCAAATGCTCTAAATACAAATAACTATGAGCATACAAGAAATTATAAAAAGTGGCGCAAACATATCTATTACCGTGAGTGCGCTTGATTTGAAAGAGTTCGCCTTGTCGCTTATTAGCGAACATGAAGAAGAAAAGAAAAGCAATATTCCAGCCCCCGAAACCTATCTCACACAAGACGAGGTAGCGGCAAAACTGCAAGTAGATAAAAGTACACTTTGGCGGTGGGACAAATCCGGGTATCTGAATAAGGTACGTGTTGGCGGCAAAGTTCGTTATCGCTTATCCGATGTAACTAAACTTATGGAGGGTTAAACTATGGCAGAAAAAACAAAGGCTGCCAAAACAGCAGCCCCGAAGATTGACGAAACAAATGTACATAATCCTAATGACTTGTGCAAAGTTCTTGAATACTTCCGCTATACGGTAGGCACAACTTTAGATTGCTTCTTTGCTACTGGTGTACTTCGCAATTGCATCACATGGTATGTGCGTGACTTAGAAAACATGGGATTGTTGCAGGCTATCTATGTAGCGAAAGATAGACGGACCCACTTTTTGGCAAAACATTATAGTGCCGACCCGTTAAAATGGCAAAAGCAATCACAAGACACACAATTAGATTTATTTGGGGAGGGTTAACTATGGGAGTGAATGTATTACAAGAACTATCCGCAGAACAAGCCAGGTTCAGAGAGGAAATAATAGAGGACAGATTTAAGTATAAAAATCATGTTCTGGACTTATCGCAACCAATCAATGAGCCAAAGTTTTTGTTTAATATCGGCAATATTCCATCAATCCCGGCAGGTGAACTTATCGGGATTAAAGGACGTGCCAAACAAGGGAAAAGCCAATGGGAATATATTCTTATTTCCGTAATGCTTTCCGGCATTTCCAAAGGTGATGTTATGCCTTTACAAGACCGCTACAAGATTTTATTATTCGATACGGAACAATCACAAGCAAGTCTAAAGAAATGCTGTCAGAGAGCCTTAAAATTTGCCGGACTTCCTACCGATAAAAACGATACACGCTTTCTCCCTTTTTTCATGCGTCCCTTAACCATTGAGGAACGCAAGCAGACAATAGAAGATGCCATTAAGGAGGAAAACCCCGATATTATTTTCATTGACGGTGTACGTGATTTGTTGCAGGACTTTAACAGCCTTGAACAAAGTAACGAACTTATCCAGTGGCTTCTTTCTTTGACTGCTGAATATGGTTGTACAATCGTTTCAGTGCTTCACCAAAATAAATCAAAAGAAGATGGTAACATGAGAGGACATTTAGGAACGGAGCTTCTCAATAAACTAACCGATTGCTTTGAAGTATCAAAGAAAGACGGAAAATTCCTTGTTACTTGTACTGATAGTCGGAATGTACCCGCTACCGACTTTGCTTTTTCCATTGATGCTAACGGTGACTTTTGCGTGGAAGAAGTAACAGATACAACTGCAAACGCTGCACGTGTAGTAGACATTCAGAGAGTTTTAAAACTTTGCTTTGATAAATTGCCTAATTATGGATTTCGTGAGCTTGTTTCCGCTTATGCTTTGGAAGATGCGATAAGCGAAAGCACTGCCAAGCGGAGAATATCAGAAGCGAAGAAAAACGGCTTTCTAAAAGTGGGGTTAGACGGTAAATATACATTGAACCCAAGGCAGCCGTAGAAAGTGGGGTCAAGGGTCACGCCTTTATATTTAGGCGTGAACCCATGAACCCACCCACACTTTCGGGGTCAATGAACCCAATTTGAACCCACTTGAACCCATGAACCCATTTTTAAACCCAAAAAGATTTTATTGATATGGAATATACATACAGCTTGCAAAAATACACCGGGCGAAACAGCCGCCATACGTGCCCGGCTTGTGGAAGGAAATTTTGTTTTACTCTTTATGTGGATGCGGCAGGAAATCCGCTTGCTGAAGATGTTGGAAGGTGTGAACATCGTAATTCATGTGGATATGAGAAAACCCCTAAAATGTACTTTGATGAGAACCCAACAGAGCGTAAGGAGTTCAGACACACGCCAACGCTTCAACCGAAGAAAGAAGAAAAGACGGACTACATACCTTTTTCTTTGATACAACAAAGTGAAAGCACCAACAATACATTAATGGACTACCTACGGAGATACTTCACGGATGAGGCTCTAAACAAGATTACAGCCGACTATCATTTAGGAAGCACAAAAAAACGTGAAATTATTTTTCCACAAATAGACAAGTTATCAATGTGTCACACTGGTAAAGTTATGAATTACGATACAGACGGACACCGCGTTAAAGGGGAAATAGATGCCATAGACTGGCTACACGCTCGTTTGATGAAGAAACAAGGGAAGCAAGCATCTGACTTTCATTTACGGCAATGCCTGTTTGGTGAGCACCTTCTACCGAAAAGGGCTAAAGATATTGTTTGCCTAACAGAAAGTGAGAAAGCCGCTATTATCGCCTCTATTGTATTCCCTGCCTTCGTTTGGGTGTCATGTGGTGGGAAACAAGGTCTTACACCGGAAAGATGTAAGGCGTTGGCTGGACGTGATGTGATTGTGTACGCGGATGCTGATGCGGTAGCAGAGTGGAACGAGAAAATAAAGAAACTCGATTATTGCCGGAACATAAGTTTGTCGGATTGGGCAAAAGATGAGGATATAGGTAGCAAACGAGATATTGCCGACCTTATTTTACAGGAACGTAAGCCATTAGAAAAGCCCACTACAATAGGCGATGTTTGCAAATGGATTGATGAATTAGGAATATCGAAAGGGCGTGTAACTTTCAATGTTTGACACGGTAGAAAAAATAGGCGAGTTCAGCCCACCTTTATGCGTGTGTGCGTGTGGGTTGCTCCTATCTCATCCACCAGTTTTTGCAGGAGTTCCAAGCGTTTCCCGTAATCTTTATAATCATGTTTGTTATCCTTGCTTTTGCGGTAACGCTTTGCCGGTGGTATATCAATAGAAATTGGCTCTAACCGCCTATAATCACCCTCCACAATCATTTGTACCGTTCCGTCAGAGAGTTTACCAACTTGTATTGAAAGATTAACTACCCTTTGCCCGGACAGGCAGCGGAGCAAATAAACGAACATAGCGGATTTGAGAAAGAAAAGTACATGATACTCATTTACTCCGTCATGCAAGCACACACACCAGTAAGGGAAGCCATGCCATTTGATTTTTGATACTCCCATAAATTCCCCCTCTATTTGCGTAAACTCCAGTTCCTGGTCTGCATAAGGTGGTACGCAGCGCAACCGACCACGTGAAACCCGTACATCGATAGGAACATTAAAGCAGGGCATATCATCATTTATACTCATAACAGTTTCTTTTTAGTGTCAATAAAAAAGGAGTGAACATTTGCCCACCCCTCATTTGCGGATAACAAGCACTGGAGTAACCTTTCTCCCTCTCACCGCATTAGGTTCTTTCATCGTGCCCGGACATCCTTCATTATTTATAGCGGTGAAGGTCGTAACCGCTTGCTATCATTGGAGGATAGAACTATTCTTTCTCACCCGGTAAGGTATTCAATATATTGGGATTGGGCTTGTAATGTTCCGTCTTATCGTCATTTATTGTTATGAAGCCTTGCCAACGTCCCCAACATTCCACCGCATCTGCAAAAGCGTTGTTTCCCTCAATGGCTGATTGCAATTCATTCAGAGCCTTTGCAGCCTTGACACTTAGTTTCCACACCTTTTCGGCTTGCTCGCCACCGTACACGCTGCATTCTACTTTCAATGCTTCCAGTCCATCCTTATCAAGCAGGCAAACACCATTCTTTATTGTGACTTTATCCACCATTTGGCGAGGCTTCTTTGCCATCAATGTTTTGTGGATAGCATTCACAGCATCAGAAATACCACCGTCAGAGAACGCAGTGGAAAGCCGTACAGACTTCGGCAAGTTCGCCATGTAAGTATCATATTCTTTTTTCGCAGCCTCAACCAGTGCATCACAAAGAAAAGAAGGTGAAGAAAGGAATTTCCGTAATTGCTCGTCCGTAAGTTCCCCGGTAACGTCTTTCAGTTCCACGATAGCGGCATTTACAGCTTTTGCCCAATCGTTATTATAGCCAGCCTGCAACATTAGACGGGTTTCGTTGGTATAGATTAGCTTTTTCATCTGCCGCCTCCTTTCATTTGCTTTTCCCGGCACCTTGCATCATTTCTGATTTCGCCGACAATACTTTCCATCAAAGAACCATACTTTGGGGCTTGTGCCTCACGTTCTCTTTTTACTATCGCCACTACGTCCGCAGCCATTTCTTGTACTTCTTTCTCGTTCATGTTATCCTCCTTTTTAGTTTAATGCAAATATATTCATAATATCTATAATACACAAATATTTGCATATTTTCATTAAAGTAATACTTTAAACAAAAGAGGCAATTTAAGACATTATCCCAAATCAAGGTAATAACTCGTACCGCCAAAGTGGAGAAAATGCCGTGTAGGGGCTGAAATGAAGCGAGAGCGCATAGTAGCGCATTATTCTGATAAAGAAAAATTTCAAAAAAAATTGAGAGGGGACGGACTAAAGCCGAAAATCAGCCATACCCGGGAGGGGGTGTCGCCAATTTTGGCGGCTCATGGTTGGTATGCCGGAAAGAAATATTATCTTTGCGGTGCTATCACATAAAATCAAGTAGGTGGAACATTTCCACCGGGCTTATAACGGTGGATTTTATCCATTGGAGAGACTTTATGCTCTATAAGTTTCGGTGTGTACCCCCGTGTATGTCCTGTAATGGGAATACAGCCTACTTGATAAGGTGATAGCAAACGGGATAGGCACACCGTTTTTTGTGCCCAACGCTATCATAATATCAAGTAATGGGAAGAAACAATTTACAAAACAAGGACGCTCCACCAAAAGAAGGCAGAAAGAGCCGGAGGCTACTATCTGAAACAATCACCCTACAAGAGGATGGGCGATGCGTTGCCCTCAAACTATCAAAGCTGCTGCAAAGTGAAACAAAAAGCATCATGGACTTATTGAACTGCGGTATTTCATATCTTGCTGCACAATCAGAAATAGCGCATGATATGGAATACTACAAAGCCGTGAATAGCTTGATTCTTGCCCGTGATAAGTACAAAACGCTTATCAACGTGGAAATTTCTATATCATTAAGACGTGAGGAGGGCTGAATATGGCAAGGAACAGCAAGCAAAAGGAGTTGCTTATAAGGCAGATGGAAATGTTTCGGAAGTTATTCGACAATATGCAGAAAGACGTAGAGTGTTCCATCCAGTGCCTTGATATACTCCAAGAGATATTATCTAAGCCGGAAATTGATGTAATAGATAAAAATCTACTAATAACATCATTAGCGATGTTAAGGCTTCACTTTTACGGACAACTCAATACAATTTTAAAATTAAAGTATGAAACATGAATGAAGATAGAATTTTAACAATGGCAAAAAGTGCCTTGAAACTGGCAAATATCATCCGGTATGAAAATGGGCACGAGATTATAGACGTAAGTTTATTGCGCACCATCCCAGACGGTGAACTTATGAAGTATCGCAACGTGGGTAAGCTCACGATTGGAAAGATACAAGAAATAAGAAAGTCGCTTGAATGGGTATAATGTGAAAGAAATAGTATCTTTGTATCGAAACGCCTATAACGGTGTTTTAAATCGTATTTGGTGTTACTTGTTTGTGAAGACAGGTGACACCTTTTTTATACCGACAATATGCTATTAGTTCCGTGAAGTGACATTTAAGTGACATTTATTTAAAAATAAAAACGCCAACCACCTTATTATTAAGTGGTTAGCGTTCAAATCTGTACTCGAAGCGGGACTTGAACCCGCACAGCCGCAATGGCCAAGGGATTTTAAGTCCCTCGTGTCTACCGATTCCACCATTCGAGCATCCTCGACGAGAGAGAGCGGAAAACGAGACTCGAACTCGCGACCCTAACCTTGGCAAGGTTATGCTCTACCAACTGAGCTATTTCCGCGTTTTGTTTGACGGGTGCAAAGATAAGGAGTTTTATAATATCTACCAAATTTTGCACCCGTTTTTTTATTTAAGAACGTAATATTCCTTCTATCTCTGCTAATTCGTCATTTAAAAATGCCAAATTCTCCAAAGCATGAAGGTTATCATTCAATTGTTTGACCGAACTTGCACCAACAATAACCGAAGTCATACGCTCATCTCTCAGTACCCATGCCAATGCCATTTCCGCCAAAGTCTGCCCGCGACGGACAGCAATTTCATTCAGGCGGGCAGCTTTCCTCACTTTATCAGCCGTTACTTGGTCGGCTTTCAAGAAGCCGGTGGCACGAGCGGCACGAGAATTTTCAGGAATACCATGCAAATATTTGTCTGTCAACAACCCTTGCGCCAACGGAGAGAAAGCAATGAAACCGGATCCATATTGTGCTGCCAATGCCAAAGACTCTGCCTCGACAGCCCGATCGAACATACTATAACGATACTGGCTTATCAAACAAGGAGTGCCGGCAGCCTTCATCATTTCATAAGCCACCCTCGCCTTTTCAGGCGGATATTTTGAGATTCCGATATACAGCGTTTTTCCTTGCTTTACCATATCAATCAATGCCTGAACGGTTTCTTCCACCGGAGTAACCCCATCATAACGGTGACTATAAAAGATATCAAAATATTCCAAACCCGTGCGACGGAGACTCTGTTCTATACTTGCCATCAGATTTTTGCGTGAGCTGTTGCCGCCGTAAGGTCCCGCCCACATTTCATGTCCTGCCTTAGAGGAGATTATCATCTCATCACGATAGCCCCGAAAGTTCTCTTTCAGAATCTTACCAAAATTTGTTTCCGCACTACCGGGAACCGGACCATAGTTATTTGCCAAATCGAAATGAGTAACTCCATTGTCAAAAGCATACTTTATCATATCGGAAGCTATCCCGAAATCGTCTACACTGCCAAAATTATGCCACAATCCCAACGAGATGCGTGGCAAAAGCAGACCACTATTTCCACAGTTCTTATACTGCATTCTGTCATAGCGTTCCACTGAAGGTTGATACTCCATGTCTTTATTATTTATCTGTCCAACAGAGATTTTTCTGCCTGTTCCATGGCAGAGAAGTTAAATCCGTCGACCACCTTTTCCATCAACAGGATAATCTTGTCGTTACATAGATTGCCGATGCTTCCTTCGTGAGTGTGATGCACTTGCTTGTTGTGGGTGAACTTACCGGCTTCGATATCCAGTCCCACTTTCTTATAAGCATCGCGGAACGGCATTCCTTCGGCAGCCAAACGATTCACCTCTTCCACACTAAAGATGTACAAGTAACGGTCATCATCCAAGATATGTTCGTTCACCTTTATTTTATCCATAATATAAGTAGTCATCTGCAAACAGTCCTTCAACTCTTGGAACGCGGGCAGGAACACTTCTTTGATAATCTGCAAATCACGGAAATAGCCGGAAGGGAGATTATTCATAATCATCATAATCTGTTGCGGAAGTGCTTGAATCTTATTACATTTGGCACGCGTCAGTTCAAACACATCCGGGTTCTTTTTGTGCGGCATGATACTGGAACCGGTCGTACATTCATCGGGCAGCTTCACAAAACCGAAATTCTGACTACTAAACATACAGGCATCAAAAGCCAGTTTGGAAACTGTTCCGGCAATAGAAGCAAGAGCAAAAGCCACATTGCGCTCCATCTTGCCACGCCCCATCTGTGCATAGACCACATTATAATTCATCGAATCAAATCCCAGCAAACGGGTAGTCATTTCTCTGTTTAAAGGAAAAGAGGAACCATATCCGGCTGCCGAGCCCAACGGATTGCGGTTGCACATCTTAAAGGCTGCCTGCAAAAGCATCATATCATCCACCAAACTTTCGGCATAGGCTCCAAACCACAAACCGAATGAAGAAGGCATTGCTATCTGCAAATGGGTATATCCCGGCATCAAGACATCTTTATATCTATTACTTTGGGAAATCAGTACATGAAACAATTGTTCTACCGCTTCGGCCACCTCTTTGAGTTGGGTACGAGTGAACAGTTTCAAGTCTACCAGCACCTGGTCGTTGCGCGAACGTCCGCTATGAATCTTCTTACCCACATCACCCAACTTGCGAGTCAGCATCAGCTCCACTTGCGAATGTACATCTTCTATGCCATCTTCTATAACAAATTCACCCTTTTCGGCAGAAACATAAATATTCTTCATCTCGGCCAGCAGAGCCTGCAACTCCCCGGCAGTCAACAAACCGATACTCTCCAGCATCGTGATATGGGCCATAGAACCCAAGACATCATGTTTCGCCAAATAAAGGTCCATCTCACGGTCACGTCCTACGGTAAAACGGTCAATCTCATCATTTACCCGGACACTCTTTTCCCATAGTTTCTGAGCCATATTCTTTCTATATTAATAAGGTATCATTGATAACATATCAGCCAACTTCTCCACCCCTTCCTGCAAAGGTTTCGCTACCATTGCTTTCATAAACATATTCACTTCGGCGCGGATGGTCACTTTCATTTTAGCCTCATTTTCATTTACCGGTAAAATCTGTATCCACAGATTTAAAGGAATCGGAGATTTGTCTCCTTCAAACTTGATACATTTGCAAGGTTCACGTTCTATAATGCGCAAAGTGACATTCATTCCTTGTACGGTAAGTGTCAGCGAATCACGGTCAAATGTCATATCCTGAATCTTATCGCCAATTTTTTCACGCATTTCATCCATTCTCTCACGTATCGCTGCCAAATTATTCAAATCGGACAACTTATCATATACACGCTCCTGACTATACGGAACATGCTTCACATTACTTTCATACTGAGCCATATCTCGACATTTATAAACAAAAAGAGAACGGTCCGAAGAAATAATTCTTCGAACAGTTCTCTCTTAAATATATTTTAATCTTAAATAATAAATTACTTTCCTGCATCCCAATGAGCCGGGTCTTTTCTCCATGCATCCAAAACCGGAACATCTTCTTCATTGATATATCCTGTCTTCAATGCAGCTTCCAAAACGGCTTCATAATTTGTCAAAGTCACCAAATTTACTTTTGCTTCCTTAAATGCTTCAATAGCAACGGGGAATCCGTAAGTAAATGCTGCAACCATACCTATTACTTCACAACCGTCACGACGGATAGCCTCAACAGCCTTCAAGCTGCTGCCACCGGTAGAAATAAGATCCTCGATAACTACGACTTTCATACCCGGACGAAGTTCACCTTCAATCAGGTTCTCCAAACCATGGTCTTTGGGGGTAGAACGAACATACACAAACGGAAGGTTCAGTTCATCTGCTACCAAAGCTCCTTGAGGGATAGCCCCTGTAGCAACACCAGCAATAGCATCTACTTGGCCGAATTTCTCCAGCACGATACGGCTAATCTCAAGTTTTACAAAATTACGAAGAGAAGGATACGAAAGAGTCTTGCGGTTATCACAATAGAAAGGCGACTTCCAACCGGAGGCCCAAGTAAAAGGATTAGCCGGCTGCAATTTTATAGCCTTAATCTTCAGTAATTTCTCTGCGAATAATTTTTCTAAAGTCTTCATAACTTAACTACATCTGATAAATATGCTGCAAAAATATAGAAATACATCGAGATAAAGAAAAAAGGAACAAGGTATTTTTCAAAAAAATAAAAGGAGGAGATGTAGCGGTTTTAATTGGCTGATTTCATTTCTTTGCTCCAATAGCCAACCGATGCAATAAATTACCCCTGACCGGCCAATGCAAGGGTAAGTACACTGATACGAATATCGGCAACATCTTTCAGCGCATCGGAACAAGACACGATGGTAGCACCGGTGGTAAGCACGTCGTCTATCAGTAAAACATGCTTGCCCTGCAATATCGCCGGAGTGTTACAAACAAAAATGTCACAAACATTTTCCCACCGTTCATAAAGCCCCTTATGCGTTTGAGTTTCTGTATACTTACACCTTTCCATTACATCCGAAAGTACCGGGATGGAAGTCACGCTTCCTACTCCTTTGGCAAGCCATTCACTTTGATTATAACCGCGCAAGCGCTCCTTTTTACGGTGAAGTGGAACCGGAAGAATATAATCTATGCCTTCAAAGAAACCGGAAGGCAATAGCTCAGCCGCCATATATCTCCCCAAGAACCCTCCTATCTCTTTATTTCCATAATATTTTAGTTCATACAACAACTGCCTGACAACACTTCCTTTGGCATAATATAAAAAAGAAGCAGCACGTTCCACCGGGAACTTCCCCCAAAAGTTACGTTCCACCTCATTATTTCTTTGTAAGTGCAGATTCGTATGCGGCAAAGTCGCCAAACAGCGGAAACACAAAAAGTGTTCATGCTTCATCAAACGTTCATCGCAAATGATACAACATTCGGGGAAAAACAAGTCCCATAAATCAGCCCAAATACTCCACATCGGCATCAACCTGTTTCACACAACGAAGTATCTCTTCCATTTCAAAGCCCCGGCCAATAGCAAAACGAATCAACTTGCCATTGCGCTCATAGTCCGTACTTGCTTTGACGCTTCTCTTTTTCTGCTCGATAAGCCCCGAAAGAATGGATAAATATTCGCTTTCATCAATTGCTTCCAAACCTAGACTTATCACATTTGCCGGAATTTTCTTCAAGCGTAAAGCCTGCACTATTTTCATCCGTCCCCATTGATTAAACCGATACTTATCGCGCACAAAAGCTGCACAATAGCGCTGTTGGTCGATATATTTTTCTTTTATCAAGTGTTCAATCACTCTTTCTTTTATGCCATTATCCGCCCCCCATTGTTCAAGCTTTGCCTCTACTTCGGACACGCACCGTTCCACAGACGAGCAATAGGCTTCCGCCTTATTGCGAACTTCGTTTTCGCTACATTCTTTCTTCATCTTATTGCTTTTATCATCCGGTCATTGCCGGATAAATCTTTTCTTAATTCTACATGGTGATACCCCAACCTTTCAAGCATACCTACCGTAGCAGCACCATAATCCCGATTGATTTCAAAATAAAGCCTGCCTCCCGACACCAACATTTCAAGTCCCAGTTCAGCTATTTTTGTATAAAATAACAATGGCTGTTCATCGGGGACAAACAAGGCGACAGAAGGCTCCCACTCTAAAACATTGGCCTCCATAGCAGCCTTTTCTTTTTCTGTAATATAAGGTGGATTACTGACAATGATATCAAACTGCTCTTCCGAAGAAGAGGTTTGCAAGACATCCTTTCGTTCCAGCCTCACCTTTACATCGTTTCGTCTGCAATTACGCCGCGCAACCTCCAGAGCTCCATCAGAAATATCCCATGAAGCAATATCGGCATGTAGCAAAAACTTAGCGAGAGTAATCGGTATACATCCGCTTCCTGTGCCAATATCAAGCACCCGAAGCCCGCCCTCCTTATTATCTTTCAGAATCCACTCAACCAATTCTTCTGTTTCGGGACGAGGTATCAGCACATTTTCATCAACCTCGAATGAAAGCCCGTAAAACATTTCCATACCGATAATATATTGAACCGGTTCGTGTTTTTGCAAACGAATCAGAATATCATCCAATTGTTTCTGCTCATATTCCGAAAAACTTCTATCTTTGCCCCCATACAGTTCAATCACAGTGAATCCGAATACTTGCGTCAACAACAATTTTGCCAAAGACGCAGCCTCGGAGTCGGGATAATAATCTGCCAGAGCTTGCTTTATATAATATGTAATAGGATTCATTGATTGTTTAATTATATGCAAAAGTAGAAATTTAAACCGTATGGTTATGACAAAAGACGAAAAATATATATCCAGATGCCTACAACTGGCACGCAATGGTTTGTGCACTACCGCCCCCAACCCCATGGTCGGAGCTGTAATTGTGCGCAAAGATACTATTATAGGTGAAGGTTACCACATCCGGTGCGGAGAATCCCATGCTGAAGTAAACGCTATCCGTTCGGTAAAAGACGAAAGTCTTTTAAAGGAATCAACCCTTTATGTGAGCCTCGAGCCTTGCTCTCATTACGGGAAAACACCGCCTTGCGCCGACCTTATTATAGAGAAAGGCATTCCCAAAGTCGTTGTAGGATGTATGGACCCCTTCTCTTTAGTTGCCGGACGAGGTATCGATAAATTGCGCCAAGCCGGAATAGAAGTGACAGTCGGAGTTTTAGAAGAAGAATGCCGCCGGCTCATCAAGCATTTTATTATTTTCAATACGCAAAGACGTCCTTATATCACCCTGAAATGGGCAGAGTCTGCAGATGGTTTTATCGACATCAACCGTACAGAAGGAAAGCCGATAGTTTTGTCAAGCCCCCTCACCGGCATGGTCGTACATAAAAAAAGAGCCGAACATGATGCTATTTTGGTAGGACGCCGGACAGCCCTGCTGGACAATCCTTCTCTGACTACCCGCAACTGGTATGGCAAGAATCCCGTCCGTCTGGTAATAGACAAGGATTTAACCCTTCCCTCCCATCTCTCATTGTTCAATGAAGAAGCTCCGACTTACATATTCACACAAAAAGAGCCTCTCCACTCCGATGCCGGATTCGTACGCCTGAACTTCGGGTGCGACATCCTGCCACAAATAATGGAGTTTCTATACGAAAAAAAGCTCCAGTCCCTACTGGTTGAAGGAGGAAGTATGCTGCTTCAATCCTTCATCGACTCGGATTTATGGGACGAAGCTTATATAGAGCAATCCCCCATCTTTCTAAAAGAGGGAGTTGCAGCTCCCACTATTCAAAAAAAATATTTTAAAGAGAGCGAAAGATACTTTGGAAGAGATTTTCTTCATGCCTGCTACCCACAGGCTCATAGACAAAATACGTCTGATTAGCAGATAAAAAGCGGAGGTTTATCTATCTGTCTCTTATACACATCTCCGAGCCCACGAGA
>ENA-OZRX01000169-OZRX01000169.1-human-gut-metagenome-genome-assembly--contig:-NODE-169-length-17810-cov-4.545649_pt1 | contig 17810 bp, 10 predicted proteins | sample MGYA00243274_ERZ653955 | MGnify/ENA primary metagenome ERZ653955 (study PRJEB26926, sample SAMN06164575) | human gut metagenome | biome: ENVO:00009003; feature: ENVO:2100002; material: ENVO:00002003...
TCGACCTTAATCAATTTATTAACTTAACACAGTGACAAAGATATGAGAAAAATTTTGTTGATGAGGCTTTTTTATCTAAAAAAATTAGATTTTAAGCAATTATTGCAAACCTATGAAAATCACATTATTCCTTCTCCTGCTTGTTATATTTCAGGTGTACAGCGGGAACTGCTACTCTCAGAATGCCAGGGTCAGCATTCAAAATGCCCGGCTGAGGGTAGGGCAAGTTCTCGAGCAAATTGAATCGCAAACAGAATACTTATTTGTATATAACAAACAGAACGTCGATGTACGCCGTACCGTCGACATCAATGCAAGCAACCAAACTGTTTCCGAAGTACTTGACCAAATGTTCAAAGGGACAGACATCAAGTATGTGATGGAAGGCAAAAACATCGTTTTAACCAAAAACAGCAGGAGTGCTGAGGATAAGACAAACACTCTGCAGGAAATGGCTATTGTAAGAGGAAAGGTGACGGACTCCAAAGGCGAACCGATTATCGGTGCCAACATTCTTGAAAAAGGGACCGCCAATGGTGTTATCACCAATACCGAAGGAGAATTTAGTATGAATATCCCTCCTTATGCCACTATTGTCGTATCCTACATCAGTTATGAGCCGCAAACCATTGCCCTGAACGGTAGAAATAATCTCCACATCCGGATGGAAGAAAAGAACCTCGCCCTGGAGCAAGTAGTGGTAACCGCCATGGGTATCCAGAAGAAAATGTCCTCATTGACCTATTCTACCCAACAGATAAGCAGCAATGAGCTGACCCGTGCCAAAGAGCCGAACATGATTAATACACTGGCAGGAAAGACGGCCGGAGTACAAATCAATAAAACCGCCAATTTAGGAGGTTCTGCCAAAGTCGTCATTCGCGGTGCACGCTCTGCATTTGCCAGCGGCAACAACCAGCCCTTGTACGTAATTGACGGTGTTCCTATGCTGAACAGCTCAACAGAATCCACCTCCACCGTAATCGGCGGTAACTACGATGGATTGAACCGTGATGCCGGTGACGGGATTTCCAACTTGAATCCGGACGACATAAAAAGCATCAACATCCTGAAAGGTTCTTCTGCCGCCGCGCTTTATGGTTCGCAGGCAGCTAATGGCGTCATTCTGATCACCACTAAAAAGGGAAAGGCCGGACTGCAGCGCGTTACATTCTCCTCCAACCTGACCGTAAGTCACGCCATCAGTACCCCCGAATTCCAAAATACATACGGCCGGAACGAAGATGGCGGTACGGCAAGCTGGGGTACAAAAGGCAATGTAACGGACTATGACAACATAGGCGAGTTCTTCAGCAATGGCATCACCACTTTCAATTCGCTGGCTATCACTACCGGAAATGAAAAGGTACAAACTTATTTCTCATACGCCAACACCACGGCTAAAGGAATTGTGGACAATAACAAACTACAGAAGAATAACCTGAACCTACACGAAACGGCCAGCCTCTTCAACAACAAGCTGAAACTGGACGGCATTGCAACACTAATGACCCAAACCGTCAAGAACTCCCCTGCTACCGGCGGCTATTATCTGAATCCGCTGGTCAGCTTGTACAGTTTCCCACGTGGCGTAGACATGAGCACTTACAGAGAAAACTTTGAAACGTGGAATGCCGACCGCAATATGATGACACAAAACTGGATTGAAAAGAATGGAGATGGTACCGTCAGTGAATGGGGACAGAATCCCTACTGGCTGAAAAACCGCGTGCTCAGTGGCTACAAGCGTTATCGCGCTGTGGCATCGGCCAGAGCCAATCTGCACATTACGGACTACTTCAGCCTGCAGGTACGGGGTAATGTGGATTATATCAGTGATAAATTCGACAATAAGATGTATGCCACTACAGCTCCCAACATCGCCGGCAAATACGAGGACAAGGAAAACGGACGTTACATCTGGTCGGACAGCCAGGAAATCCAAGTCTACGGTGACGCAATGGTCTTGTTCAACAAGGAATTTGATGACTTTTCCCTCAATACGGCACTGGGAGCCAGCATCAACATGAGTAAAGTCAATTCACTGACGATAGACTCAAGGCTTGCTTCCCTCTACAAACCGAATGTATTTACCGTCCCCAATGTAGTGATGGACTCCAAAGCAGCCGTAAATCAGAGCATCGACAGCAAACGCACGCTCCAATCAGTATTTGCCACCATGCAGTGGGGCTGGAAAGGACTACTATACTTGGACATTACCGCACGTAACGACTGGTCATCCACATTAGCCCACACAGACAGCAAGAATACCGGATTCTTCTATCCCTCCATAGGAGCTACCTGGATTCTTAACAAAACCTGCTCCCTGCCCAAATGGATAAGTTTTGCAAAAGTGCGCGCTTCATGGGCGGAAGTCGGTAATGACCTCCCGATAGGAATCACCAATCCGGTAGACATCATCATGGTAGGCGGCAGTATCAATGTAAATACCGTAGAACAGCGCGGTGACCTAAAACCGGAAATCAGCAGCTCCATCGAATTCGGTACAGAATGGCGCTTCTTCCATCACCGCTTCGGGATAGACTTCACTTGGTATCAGACCAATACCAAGAACCAGTTGTTGAGAATGGACAATCCTACGGGCTCCACCTATAAATACCGGTATGTCAATGCCGGAAAAATACGTAACCAGGGTTTTGAGCTGACGGTAGACGCCACTCCGCTACTATACAGAAACTTTTCGTGGAAGAGTCTCATCAACATGTCCGCCAACAAGAACAAAGTAGTGACCCTGCATCCTGACTATCCGGAATTTTCCTACTACGAAGAAGGTTTCAACGCAGGCTATCAGATGCGTGTCAAAGAAGGAGGCAGCCTGGGGGATATTTATGGAAATGCTTTCCGCCGTAACGAGGATGGCAGCATCATGGTTGATGAAACCAGCAAAAGGCCTTTAGGAAATACCGGAAACAAGGATTTGCTTGGGAATGCCAATCCTGACTTCACCATGGGATGTAGCAACACACTTACCTACAAGAACCTGGAGCTCTATTTCCTGATAGATTTCCGCTTTGGCGGCGAAGTCATGTCACTGACACAGTCTGAGTTGGATGCCAACGGCGTGACCAAAGTCACCGAAGATGCCCGCACCCGGGGATATGTAGAATACCAGGGACAGAAGTTCAACGACCCGAGAGCATTTTACAGCGCAGTAGGCGGCAGAAATGCCATCTCCGAATATTATATGTACGACGCAACCTGCATCAGACTCCGTGAAGTATCACTGAGCTATTCTTTCCCGAAAACGATACTGGAAAACAGTAGATTCATAAAGGGAATCGACGTATCATTGGCAGCGCGCAACTTGTGTTTCTTAAAGAAGGAAGCACCGTTCGACCCCGATGCAGTAATGTCCGTAGGCAACAACAATCAAGGAGTAGACGTGTTTGGCATGCCTACTACCCGGAATATCGGCTTTAACCTAAGATTAACCTTTTAAAATGAATACCTTATGAAAAACAAGTGCATCATATTCCTTTTCTGCCATAGCATATTGCTGCTTGCAGCTTGCACCGGCGGTTTTGAGAACGACAACGAAATCAAGGGAGGTTTCTCGGACGACAAAAAGGAAATAGATTTCCAGAACCAGACTGCTCCATTCGAACCCATACAGTCGGGCATCTACTTCAATATAGGTTCTGTAGGCTTAAATTGGGTATGGCAGATGACACAATCCCTGAACCATGACATGTTCTCCGGCTACTTCATGGACCCTATTCCTAAATTCATGAAATCCAACGCCTGCTACAACCTGAACTCAGGCTGGACCAATGCCGCATGGCAATGTACTTACGGATATGTCTACACGGAGGTGCAGAAGGCAGAAAAGAACTTTTATGGCAATGACAACTTGAAAGGCTACCTCGGCATTACCGAAATTTTGAAAGTGGAACTGATGCACCGCATTGCCGATACATACGGTCCGCTGGTCTACCATCAACTGGGTGAGACACCCCGGGTTTACGGACAGCAAGAAGCCTATACACGCTTCTTTGCAGACCTGGACGAAGGGCAGCAATTGATAAGGGAATACCTGGACGAGGGCGGTGACAACAACAAATTCAAAGAGTATGATATGCTGACCAACGGCAAGACCTTGAAGGAGTGGTTAAAGTTTGCCAACTCACTACGTTTGCGCCTTGCCATGCGCATCTCCAATGTAGATGCAACACTTGCCAAAGACCAAGCAACCAAAGCACTGAATGACAATCAAGGTGTACTGGAAGGTGCAAGGGAAACCATCGCTGTAATGGGCAAGAACTATATCAATCCTTTGTGTGCCGTTGCCGGTTGGGGTGAAGTCTACATGAATGCCTCGATGGAATCCATTGTCAACGGTTATGAGGACCCGCGTGGCAAGAAATGGTATAACACCGCCCTTCTCGAAGGTTATCAAAAACAGTTGTTAGGCATTCCCATCGGGTTACCCATGAAAGACGGTGACGCCAACATTTACAGTTTTTGCTCTTCCCTCAACACAAGTACCATCGGCGAAAAGACCGGAGCCGTATTGATGAGTGCGGCAGAAGTCTGGCTGCTCAGGGCCGAAGCAGCCCTCCGTGGCTATACCAAAGAGAATCCCCGCACATGCTATGAATACGGGGTAAGTACTTCATTTACACAGTGGGACTGTGCTGGTGCCTCCGAATATCTGGAAAGCGACAAAACCCCTGCCGATTATAAAGATGTAGTCTCGGGCGGCAAGGTAGGCAAGGACATGAAAGCCTTGATTACCATATCCCCCAAATGGGAAGAAGATGCAGACATAGAGACGAAACTCGAAAAGATTATTACCCAGAAGTGGCTGGCATGCTGGCCCGAAAGTTATGAGGCATGGGCTGAGCAACGCCGTACCGGATACCCCAAACTTTTCAAGGTCCAAAACAACACCGGAAAAGTGATTGATACGGATATCATGATCCGCCGCCTTCCGTTCTCGACGGACGCTGCCACTGCCGACCCGGCACAATACGCCACCCTCACGGAAAAACTGGGTGGCGCAGATAACGGCGCCACCCGCCTTTGGTGGGATACGGGGAAAAACTCTTTCTAGAACAGACTCCACGCAACCGTAAGCCCTGCCATCACAATGGCTACCATGCTCATCAGCTTGATTAGGATATTCAAGCTCGGACCGGATGTGTCCTTGAACGGGTCTCCTACGGTGTCACCCACGACTGTAGCCTTGTGGACTTCACTGCCTTTGCCGCCAAAGTTGCCTTCTTCCACATACTTTTTGGCATTATCCCATGCACCACCGGCATTTGCCATGAAGATGGCAAGCACGAAACCACTGCTCAATCCGCCAATCAGCAGGCCGAGCACACCGGGAACACCGAAAATAAGTCCCGTCGCAATCGGAGCAATGATAGCTATCAGTGACGGAATCACCATCTCGCGTTGCGCCCCTTTCGTCGAGATTGCCACACAACGCTCATAATCAGGCTCCGTTTCTCCCGTAAGGATTCCCTTGATTTCGCGGAACTGGCGGCGCACTTCGTCTACCATATGGGCCGCTGCACGCCCTACCGCATTCATCGTCAATCCACAGAAAAGAAATGCCATCATCGAGCCCAGAAACATACCGGAAAGAACTTTCGGATTCATCAGCGTCACATCGTAGTGATGCATAAAGTCGAAGAAAGTGGCATCTTGAAGAGCCACGGCATCGCCATGAGGAAGCGACAGTTCGGTAGTCCCGAGGCGGGTCAGCCCGATACGGATTTCCTCGACATAAGAGGCCAGCAAAGCCAATCCCGTCAAAGCGGCGGAACCGATGGCAAAGCCTTTGCCCGTAGCGGCTGTAGTATTGCCCAAGGAGTCAAGCGCATCGGTACGCTTACGCACCTCTTCACCCAGACCGGACATTTCCGCATTGCCACCCGCGTTGTCAGCTATCGGTCCGTAAGCATCTGTAGCAAGCGTGATGCCCAATGTAGAAAGCATACCTACTGCGGCAATGCCAATACCATAGAGCCCCAGACCCACATTAGAGAAGTCGAAGCCCGAAGCAAAGAGATAAGAAGCAATGATACCTATCACCACGGCAATCACCGGAATAGCCGTAGAAAGCATTCCCAAGCCTATACCGGAAATTATGACTGTCGCCGGACCGGTCTTTCCGCTTTCACTCAGCTTTTGGGTAGGACGGTAGGATTGGGAAGTATAGTACTCCGTAGACCGCCCGATGATGATACCTACTATCAAACCCACTATCACGGAGCAGGAAATCCACAGCCAGTTGTCCAACTTCAGCAACCACAGGATAAAGAAAGTGGCGACAACTATCAAAATAGAGCTGAGATTAGTACCGAAAGCCAGTGAGTTCAGCAAGTCCTTCATCTTCGCATTCTCTTTGGTACGCACGGAGAAGATACCGATAATGGAAAGCAATATTCCGACGGCTGCAATCAGCATCGGAGCGATTACGGCCTTGAACTGCATCAGCGTATCACCCGAGTGGATAAAAGCCGCAGCACCGAGGGCAGCCGTAGCAAGGATAGAACCGCAATAACTTTCGTACAAATCAGCCCCCATACCTGCCACGTCGCCTACATTGTCGCCTACATTATCCGCAATCGTGGCAGGATTACGCGGGTCGTCTTCGGGAATACCGGCTTCCACCTTTCCCACAAGGTCGGCACCTACATCGGCAGCTTTTGTATAGATACCGCCACCTACGCGTGCAAACAATGCCTGCGTGGAAGCGCCCATACCGAAAGTCAGTATGGTAGTGGTAATGATGCAGAGTTTATGGGTGGGAGTCATTACATCTTCCGGAATTACAGCATTCAGCAACAGATACCAGAAAGATATATCAAGCAAGCCAAGGCCAACCACTACCAGTCCCATCACCGCACCGCTACGGAAAGCCACGCGTAGTCCGGCATTCAGCGATGTGCGTGCCGCATTGGCAGTGCGAGCCGATGCGTAGGTGGCCGTCTTCATACCCAAAAAGCCGGAAAGTCCGGAAAAGAATCCTCCGGTAAGGAAAGCAATCGGCACCCAGGAGTTCTGCACTCCGAAACCGTATGCCATAATGGAGAAAAGGATAACCAGCCCCAGAAATACCCAGCCCACAATCTTGTATTGTTGGCGAAGGTAAGACATAGCACCTTTGCGCACAGCAGCGGCAATCTTAATCATCTGAGGCGTACCCTCACTCTCTTTCATCATCTGACGATGGAAATACCAGGCAAAACAAAGTGCCATAATAGAAGCGGCTGGAACCAGCCAGAATAGGATTTGGTCCATAGCATTTATTCGTATTAAAAGGTTGAACGAAAGCCTAAAAATATTGATTTGAAACGAAATAAGCAAATGAAAAAGAAAAGAAATCCAAGCAAGCATGTATTTATACTGGCGAATAAAACAACAAGCAGTACCCTTTTTTACCTATTTTTTGTATTTAATGAGAAGAACAGAGCACATATAGATATATATTACAACTTTTATAGTACCTTTGCAACAAGTAAACAAGCTAAAAACAAAGGCATTATGAAACCAATCTATTCTAACCAGACATGCAAGATGCTGGCTTTGACATTATGCAGCATTATGCTGGCATTCCTATCCATAGGATGCGAACATGACGTCTACAATCCCGATAATGGAAAAGACGATGAGAAGACTCCCAACTCTTTTGATTTTTCTACGACATCTTCCATCCAAGTAAACGTAAAGTATGATGTCCCCGAAGGCTATAAAGTACTTTTTGAAATCTATCTTGAAGACCCGTTCACGATTGACAAAGATGGCCAGATTATAAAACGCACAGACCTGGAACCGGTCATCAGACGCATGACAGACGGTAACGGTGCATATAGCGGCAAGGAAATCATCAATTCGGACCATGGGGACGAAGCATATATCTATACTTCTTATATAGGGGTCCCCACCCTCTTCAAAACAGTTATTGCAGGAGATGCCATTACTGCCGACATCAAATGGGATTCCACCGATGATAATCCGCAAACACGGGCGGAGGGATGGCAGGCACCCAAAGGATACCATGTATTAGGAACATGGAGCTCCAAAGGATATCCTCATTATTTAGACACAGACAACAAAATCACAATTCCCGGTGATGTATTGACAATCATCAATACGACCTTGAAGGAAGGAGGCACATGCCCTAAGCAATACCGACAAGCCATAGATTTTGAAATCAATGATCCGGAAGGGCGCAATGCAGAAGTATCCATCCGGATAATTGGAGGAACCAGCGGTGCAGCGAGCGCCTTTGGCTATTATTGCTATAGGGCAGACGCATCTTTAAGTGAAATTAAAAAAGCCCCCAAATGCATTGTTTTTCCAAACACTCTGATGGATAATTATTATAATAAAAAGGCTTCCGGACTACAAGGCGGTGAAAGTGTAAAGCTTCATTACATAGACCCCGACGGAGTGGACCAAGGCACCGTATTTCCCAATGGAGTAAAAATCGGATGGTTCCTATTGAATGACAGCTTCTATGGCGGAAACAATAAGCCTTTCTACTCTACTACAAAGCTGAATGGGGACGGCCGTACACATACAGCCGCATTCCGCATCGATGATTTTGTCGTATTGTCCTTTGAAGATTGGACAGACCAAGACTATAATGATATACAATTCAACGTATGGTCCAACCCCATCGAAGCCATCATCAATCCGGATATTCCTGATATCAAACCTGACGGTGGCAACGAGGATAAGAAATACAGTCTGGAATACAAAGGAATCATCGCTTTCGAAGATAATTGGCCCAGAAAGGGTGACTATGACTTGAATGATGTTATTGTAAAATACCAGTCCGTATTGAACTTCAATGATGCCAATCAGGTCCTTTCTACAGAAGACACCTATGAGTTGCTTTGGTCCGGTGCCACTTTCAAAAATGGTTTCGCTTACCAACTGAATACAGAACGCAGCAATATGTCAACTGAAATATTGGAAGCCCCCACAAGTTTCAACGGACAAGGACTGGATACAGACCTTTCCAAAGCTACCGTCAATGTATTTCTAAGTGCGCTCGATGTAACAGAGAGAAATACAAAAACCGCTACATATAAGATAAAGAACACCTTCAAGACTCCACTATCACACGAAACGCTTGGAATTCCCCCTTATAATCCATTCATCATGGTACATGACGAATTGGAAGAATCACGCATCGAAGTGCATTTGGTCAACTATCCTCCTACTGAAAAGGCAGACATGGCTCTATTCCATACCGAAGAGGATTTGTCCTCTGTACCGACAAGCTATTATGTAGCCAATGGCAACTATCCTTTTGCCATTCATCTAAGTGGAGCCACAAACTTCAATACTCCTGAAACCCAGCCGATAGACAAGAGCTTTGAACATTTTATGGATTGGGTCAATTCCAATGGAACAGATTATAAGGATTGGTACAAATAACCGATAAAAGATACTCCTTATAAAGAAAATGGCAACCATTCACAGGGTTGCCATTTCTTATATCTTCCTATGTTGTAATATAGTAGAGCGAACTTATTCCACCGTTACAGCCGTACCGCATGCCGTAACCATCAACATGCTGCCACTGCCTCCTACCGTTTCATAGTCCAAGTCTACACCAATCACGGCATTGGCACCCATAGCACGGGCATGTTCTTGCATCTCGCGCAAGGCTATATCTTTAGCTTCGCGCAGCACTTCTTCATAAGAGCCACTTCGCCCACCCACCACGTCGCGGATGCTGGCAAAGAAATCGCGGAATACATTGGCACCGATAATCGTTTCACCGGAAACGATGCCATAATAGCGGGTGATACGTCCACCCTCAATAGTCGGGGTTGTTGTTACTAACATAATTCATTTTTTTAGTTGTTGACATATTAGACGCAAGGAATGAAAGAAAGGTTGCAAAGCTTTGCTTTGGTCAGAACATCCGGCTGACACGAACTATACCTGCCACCAGCACATCTATCTCCTCCCGGGTATTGTAAAGCCCGAAAGATGCACGCACTGTTCCTTCGATGCCAAGACGCTGCATCAATGGTTGGGCACAGTGATGTCCCGTGCGTACGGCAATGCCAAGACGGTCGAGCAATGTACCCATATCAAAATGATGGATATCACCTACCAGAAACGATATGACACTACCCTTGTCTTCTGCCTCGCCGAAGATACGCATACCGGGAATCTCTTTCAGCCGTTGCATGGCATACTGGGTCAATTCGTGTTCATAGGCGGCAATCTTGTCCATCCCAACCAGCGAAACGTAGTCCAAAGCTTTGGCAAGTCCGGTAGTACCGATATAATCCGGCGTACCGGCTTCAAACTTGAAGGGCAATTCATTGAAGGTAGTCTTTTCAAAAGATACATGCTGAATCATCTCTCCACCGCCCTGATAGGGAGGTATCCTATCCAGCCACCCCTCTTTACCATAAAGCACCCCTACCCCCGTAGGACCATACACCTTGTGCGCGGAGAAAACGAAGAAATCGGCATCCAGATCCTGCACATCTACCGGCATGTGGGGAATGGACTGGGCACCGTCCACAAGCACCGGAACACCCTGCTCATGGGCAAAAGCAATCATCTCCTTGACGGGATTGACCGTACCCAGCACATTGGAAACATGCGCCACACTGACAATCCTGGTACGTTCGGAGAACAACTGCCTATATTCGTCCAATAAGAGTTCGCCCTTGTCATTCATCGGAATCACCTTGATGGTAATTCCACGCTTGGCGGCAAGCAGCTGCCAGGGAACAATGTTGCTATGGTGTTCCATCACAGAAAGAATCACCTCATCCCCCTCCTGCATAAATTCCTCACCAAAGCTGGAGACAAGCAGGTTGATACTCTCCGTCGTACCACGGGTGAAGACAATCTCATTCGTGCTGCGAGCATTGATGAAACGTCTCACCGTCTCACGCGAGGCCTCGTGCAGCTCTGTAGCCTGCTGCGACAGGAAGTGCACTCCGCGATGCACATTGGCATTCACCGAATAATATTCGTCCGTAATGGCATTTACTACCTGGCGAGGTTTCTGCGTAGTCGCGCCGTTGTCCAGATAGACCAACGGCTTGCCATATACCTCACGGGAAAGGATAGGGAAATCAGCTCGAAGCCTCTCCCCCAGCCCCTCTCCCATAGGGAGGGGAGCCAAGATACTACTCTTATTTATATCGTTGTTCATAATGAATCGAAATTATAAGCTATCACTTGCAGATGGCGCACCCCTGGCATTTGTTCAGTTCCCCCCGGAAACGCTTCTCTACCAGCAGATGCAGACGGTCTTTCAAAGCATCCAAACGGATGGTGTCGATAACTTCGTTGACAAAAGCGAACATCAGCAGCAGGCGCGCCTCGCGCACCGGGATACCACGCTGCCGCATATAGAAGAGAGCGCTTTCATCGAGCTGCCCCACCGTAGCGCCGTGACTGCACTTCACGTCATCTGCATAAATCTCCAGCTGAGGCTGGGTGTACATATGTGCATCTCGGGTGGCACAAAGATTGCGGTTGGTCTGTTGCGAACTGGTGTGCTGTGCGTCAGGGCGCACTAAAACCAGACCGGCAAAGGCACCTACAGCCTGCTCGTCAAGGACATACTTATAAAGCTCATTGCTGGTACAGTTGGGCACGGCATGGTCGATTGTCGTATGATTGTCCACATGCTGATTCTTGTCTGCAATGGCCATACCGCACAGATTCAGCTCCGCATGTTCACCGGCAAGCGTCACACAGGTTGTATTCCGTGTAGTTCCGTTGTGCAAGGTCATACCATTCAGCAATACATTACTATTGGCTTCCTGCCTTACATACATATTGCTGATACGTACCGTACTGGTGTGTGTCTCTTCGAGTTCATAAAAATCGAAAATGGCATTCTCACCGGCAAAGATTTCTATCACCTGCGTTGCCAGGAAGTTCACGCCGTCCATCGCATGGTCACACACCAACAAGCGGGCTTGTGCACCCTCCTCCAGAATAATCAGCACACGGCGGTTCACCATAAAATTGACGTCACCACGCAGGATATTCACCAGCTGAATAGGTTTCTCTACCACCACGTTCTTAGGAACATAAAACAGAACGCCGTCTTGTGCAAAAGCGGTGTTGAACGCCGTCACCCCATCCTCTGCCGTATCAGCCAACTTGCCATAATATTTCTTCACCAAATCGGGATGTTTCTCGGCCACCTCCTTCAGGCTGCCGAAGATAACCCCTTCAGGCAGATGGGACTTAGGCAAAGCCCTGCCATAAAAAGCATCGTTCACCACAAAATAAAGAGCAGTGCTCATATTGGGAACATCGCACTTGAACACTTCATAAGGATTCACCGGAATTTCCAACCGGTTCAAGTTCAAGCCATAATCCGGCTCAAAGAACTTGCTGATATCCGTATATTTGTATTTCTCCTCCTTACGGGTGGGAAAGCCCAAGCGCTCAAAGTCAGCAAAAGCAGCGGCACGCGGCGCATTCAGCACCTCGGCACTATGCCGGCATATCATCGCCTCCGTTTGGGAGAAAAGGTCTATGTATTGTTGCTCTACACTCATGTTTTCAGATTATGAGTTTATAATTCACCTGCTTCTTTCCTTATCCAATCGAAGCCACGTGTTTCAATCTCCTTCGCCAATTCCGGTCCACCGGTCTTTACGATACGTCCACCCAGCAGTACATGTACCGTATCGGGTTTGATATAGTCCAACAACCGCTGGTAGTGGGTAATGACCATAGCACTGGTTTCCGCAGTCTTGAGTTTGTTGAAACCGTCGGCCACAATACGCAAAGCATCCACATCCAATCCGGAATCCGTCTCGTCCAAAATAGCAAAAGTCGGTTCCAACATCGCCATCTGGAATATCTCGTTACGCTTCTTTTCACCGCCGCTGAAACCTTCGTTCACGCTACGGTTGGCCAGCTTGTTGTCCAACTCCACAATGGCACGCTTCTCGCGCATCAGCTTCAGGAACTCACTGGCCGACAAAGCAGGCAGATGGCGGTACTTGCGTTGCTCATTCACAGCCGCACGCATGAAGTTCACCATCGACACGCCCGGAATCTCTACCGGAGCCTGGAAAGAAAGAAAGATTCCTTCATGTGCACGGTCCTCAGGACTCATGGCAAGCAAGTCCTTGCCATTAAAGGTAATTGAGCCGCGCGTCACTTCGTAAGCAGGATGGCCAACCAACACATTACTCAACGTACTTTTACCAGCACCGTTCTGTCCCATCAGTGCATGTACTTCTCCATCACGTATGGTCAAGTTGATGCCTTTCAATATTTCTTTGCCATTGATGCTGGCATGCAGGTCTTTTATCTCTAACATCTTTATATTTACTATTTGACTATTTACAATTTACTATTTATAAATCACCCCACGCTTCCTTCCAGCGAAATGGCAAGCAATTTCTGCGCTTCTACGGCAAACTCCATCGGAAGTTTATTCAAAACCTCTTTGGCATAACCGTTCACAATCAGCCCCACGGCATCTTCCGTAGAAATACCGCGCTGATTGCAGTAGAATATCTGGTCCTCACTGATTTTGCTGGTAGTGGCCTCATGCTCCACGATGGCCGTTTCATTGTGAATATCCATGTAGGGGAAAGTATGCGCGCCGCATTTGTCACCAAGTAGCAAGGAGTCGCACTGGCTGTAATTACGAGCATTGTCCGCTTTCTGTGCCACGCGCACCAAGCCGCGGTAAGAGTTTTCGCTCTTTCCGGCAGAAATGCCTTTGCTCACAATGGTGCTCCGGGTATTCTTGCCCAGATGAATCATCTTTGTTCCCGTGTCTGCCTGCTGATGGTTATTGGTTACTGCCACACTATAGAACTCCGCTGTCGAATTGTCGCCGGAAAGGATGCAAGACGGATACTTCCAGGTAATGGCCGAACCTGTTTCCACTTGCGTCCAAGACAGTTTACTGTCCACCCCTTTACAATGGCCACGCTTCGTCACAAAGTTATAGACACCACCCCGGCCCTCGGCATCACCGGGATACCAGTTCTGCACGGTGCTGTATTTCACTTCTGCACGGTCGTGCACCACAATTTCCACAATGGCCGCGTGCAACTGGTTCTCGTCACGCATCGGAGCCGTACACCCTTCCAGATAAGAAACGTACGAATCATCATCCGCCACAATCAAGGTTCTTTCGAACTGCCCCGTATTGCGGGCATTGATGCGGAAATAGGTGGACAACTCCATCGGACAACGTACCCCCTTCGGGATATAGACAAAAGAACCGTCGGAGAACACCGCCGAGTTCAGTGCCGCAAAGAAGTTGTCACGATAAGGCACCACCGAACCGAGATATTTCTGTACCAAGTCGGGATGCTCGCGTACAGCCTCGCTGAACGAGCAGAAGATGATTCCTTTCTCCATCAGCGTCTCCTTGAAGGTAGTCTTTACAGACACCGAGTCCATAACGGCATCCACAGCCATACCGCTTAACGCCATCTGTTCTTCCAGCGGAATGCCCAGCTTATTGAAAGTCTTTATCAACTCAGGGTCCACCTCATCCATGCTTTTCGGTCCTTCCTTCTTCTTCGTAGGGTCGGCATAGTAGGATATGGCCTGATAATCTATTTCGGGAATGCGGAGATGTGCCCATGTAGGCATCTCCAATGTCAGCCAGTGGCGATATGCCTTCAGGCGGAACTCCAGCAACCATTCCGGTTCTCCCTTCTTCTCAGAGATAAGCCGCACTACATCTTCATTCAGCCCGCGCTCAATGATGTCTGTATGCACGTCGGTCGTGAAACCGTACTTATACTTCTCCTGAGTGAGTTCCTTTACATATTTATTGGGTTCTTCTTGTTGCATCACTTCTATAATTACAAATTATGAATTACAAAATCACGGTTCACGGTATCAGTCAAAGTCTCCGTTTACAATCTGCTCCGTAACCGCCTTTGCCGCGGGAAAGAATATCCCGGCAAACTCTTCCATAGGATAATATAACACTGATTCTTTCTTTTTTGTTTTGCTAATCAGCGTATTGTCTCCGTCTATAAATTCGATGACACCAATCAGCAGGCTCGTCAGCAGGAGGTACTTCAAAGCTCCTAGACCAGCCCCCAACCAATGATTGAGCCAGCCCAGCGAGACGGCCTCCATTGCCCGGGTCAGCAGAGAAGCCACCAGGGAGAAGAGCAAGGGAACAGCCAGCCAGATGAGGACAAATGCCAGTACTTGCGCCACTGTCATAGAGTCTGTCAACGTGGGGCACAGCTTCACTGCCAACGAGGCATACAAAGCCTTTGCCGCCAGCAGACCGACAATCAGCCCCAGCAAAGAGGCCAATTGCTTCACAAAACCTTTCATGAAGCCAATGATTGCGCCCAAGCCGAAAGCAGCCAATATGATGATATCTATAATTGCCATAGATTAATGTGATAATGTGGTAATGTGCCAATATGCTAATGAGCAAATGGCTGATATGCAAAATGTGCCAATTGCCCTGCGGCATTTTCTGTACGCGCAGCCAATTGGCACATTAGCATATTTGCACATTATTCAATTATAATGTTTGCTTCACTTCTATTTCTTCGTAAGATTCGATAATATCGCCCACCTTGATATCGTTGCAGTTTGTCAGGCTGATACCGCACTCGAAGTTGGTACCTACCTCTTTCACGTCGTCCTTGAAGCGCTTCAGGGCATTGATGGCACCCGTAAAGATTACGATACCGTCGCGTATCAAGCGGGCCTTGTCGCTGCGTTTCACCTTTCCGGTCTTGACCATGGCACCTGCCACCAGTCCCACCTTCGTGATGTTGAACACTTCGCGCACCTCGATGGTTGCCGTTATCTGCTCCTTCAATGTCGGTGCCAGCATACCTTCCATGGCAGCCTTCACCTCTTCGATGGCATCGTAGATGACGGAGTACTTGCGGATATCCACACCCTCCTGCTCTGCCATCTTGGCGGCAGCACCCGAAGGACGTACCTGGAAACCGACGATAATCGCATCCGAAGCGGCAGCCAGCGAGACATCCGATTCGGAAATCTGACCGACACCCTTGTGGATTACGTTTACCTGCACCTGCTCCGTAGACAGCTTGATTAAAGAGTCGCTCAACGCTTCCACAGAACCGTCCACGTCACCCTTCACAATCACGTTCAGCTCATGGAAGTCACCCAGCGCCAGACGGCGGCCCACTTCGTCGAGCGTCAGCATCTTCTGCGTACGCAGACCTTGTTCACGCTGCAACTGTTCGCGTTTGTTGGCAATCTCGCGTGCTTCCTGCTCCGTTTCGATTACGTGGAACGTGTCGCCAGCAGCAGGTGCACCGTTCAAGCCCAATATCAGGGCAGGTGTAGAAGGACCAGCCTCCTGCATGCGTTGGTTACGCTCATTGAACATAGCCTTCACCTTACCGTAGCTGGTACCCGCCAGCACGATGTCGCCCATTTTCAAGGTACCGTTGGAAACGAGTACCGTAGCCACATAGCCACGACCCTTATCCAATGAGGACTCGATAATGGAACCGGTAGCACGGCGGTTCGGGTTTGCTTTCAGCTCCAGCATTTCTGCTTCGAGCAGCACTTTCTCCATCAACTCGGGTACACCGATACCCTTTTTGGCAGAGATATCTTGCGACTGATACTTACCGCCCCACTCTTCCACCAAGAAGTTCATGGCAGCCAGCTCTTCCTTAATCTTGTCGGGATTGGCAGTCGGTTTATCAATCTTATTGATTGCAAATACAATAGGAACACCCGCAGCCATGGCATGGTTGATGGCTTCCTTTGTCTGCGGCATCACGTTGTCGTCAGCAGCCACAATGATGATGGCAATATCCGTAGCTTTGGCACCACGGGCACGCATGGCGGTAAACGCCTCGTGGCCCGGAGTATCGAGGAATGTAATCTTACGTCCGTCGTCCAGCGACACGTGGTAGGCACCAATGTGCTGTGTGATACCACCCGCTTCACCGGCAATCACATTCGCCTTACGGATATAGTCGAGCAATGAAGTCTTACCGTGGTCTACGTGACCCATCACCGTTACAATCGGAGCGCGAGGTTCCAAATCTTCCTCATCATCCTCTTCCTCTACGATAGCCTGCGCCACTTCTGCACTTACATATTCTGTCTTGAAGCCGAATTCCTCAGCCACCAGGTTGATGGTCTCGGCATCCAGACGCTGGTTGATGGATACCATCATGCCAATGCTCATACAAGTGGCGATGACCTGAGTAACAGAAACATCCATCATGCTTGCCAACTCGTTGGCCGTCACGAATTCCGTAATCTTCAGTACCTTGCTTTCTGCCATTTCCATGTCTTCCAATTCCTGCATACGGCTGGAAGCCATGTCACGTTTTTCCTTACGATACTTGGCACCTTTGTTCTTTCCTTTGGAAGTGAGGCGTGCCAAAGTTTCCTTTACCTGCTTTGCTACATCTTCCTCGCTAACCTCCTGCTTGATGACCGGCTTCTTGAAGCGGTCCTTATTGCGGTTGCGGTTATTATTGGCATTGTTTCCACCAGGCTGGTTTCCACCTTGCGGGCGGGCACCCTGACCTTGCTGGGCACCTGCGTGTCCACGGTCGTTGCCACCACGCTGGAAGTTGGAAGCATTGTTGATGTCCACTTTCTCCTTATTGATACGGACACGTTTCTTCTTGCCGTTGGCATCACCGGCAGCGGTATCCTTCAACTTGCTGTCATCACGGCGGATTTCCTTGATGATAGCTTCCTTCATCAGTTTCTTCTGATCCTGACGAACTTTTTCTTTTTCTTCGCGTTCACGGCGTTTTTCTTCCTTCGATTTCTTCTTAGGACGGGTAGACTGATTCAATGCAGCCAGATCAATC
>ENA-OZRX01000196-OZRX01000196.1-human-gut-metagenome-genome-assembly--contig:-NODE-196-length-16489-cov-7.120725_pt1 | contig 16489 bp, 33 predicted proteins | sample MGYA00243274_ERZ653955 | MGnify/ENA primary metagenome ERZ653955 (study PRJEB26926, sample SAMN06164575) | human gut metagenome | biome: ENVO:00009003; feature: ENVO:2100002; material: ENVO:00002003...
ACGAGATTCCTCTACGTCTCGTGGGCTCGGAGATGTGTATAAGAGACAGTCTCTTAGGTGTGAATTATGACAAGGATTTAATTGACAGAGATAACACAGGCAAAGCTAATCACGTTTTCAGAGGTCACTTATCCATTGACACGGCTTGTGATTTTGTTAAGGCTAACTATTCAGATAGCTTGCAGAACGTCATAATGTGCCATCTATCGGCAGAAAACGCTGATAGAGATAGTTTCATCGAGAAGATGAAAAAAGTCGCTTATGGGGCGAATGTGTGCGTGGCAGAGAGAGGTTTAGAAATCTTATTAAGAAAGGAAGGAGAGTGTCCGTTTTGAGAAAGCGTAAAACCAAAGAATTTTCAATGAAATTCACAATTATATGTAATTGTGGTAAAAGTCACAGAATAGATACAAGCAAATGTAAAGAGTATATATGTTCTTGCGGAACAAAGGTATATGAAAGGATTTGACAGTATGATTAAAGGCAGAAAAGTCTACGACCCATTAACTGATACTTGGAGTACAGGCTATTGGATTATGGATGATAAAGGAAATTATTACCCAGTGTGGTAGAAAGGAGCTGTAATGAAGAGATTAACAGAAAGAAATCCATATTGGATAGATGATGAATTATGGGAAAGTGCTTGCGAGCCAGCTTGCGAAGAAATAGATGCAGTATATCGAAAACTCAAAGAATATGAGGACTTAGAGGAACAGGGCAGACTTGTAAAATTGCCGTGCAAGGTGGGAGATACGGTATGGGATAATGACTATGGCAGACCTTATGCATATACAATAACAGCTTTTTCATTTGGTGAATGTGAAGAATACATTGATAAACCTGTTACAACAAAAGAAGTTGTATTCTATTATGCAAACTCGAGCGGAAGTATCACAGGAAGTTTTGCAGAAAGTGAAATCGGCAAGTCGGTATTTTTGAACAAATCCGAAGCAGAAGCAAAACTGAAAGAATTGAGAGGTTGAGAAAATGACGGATAAAGAGAAATATGCAATTAAAATAGCCATAGACACTATGGATAAGTATAACAGTAGATATTGGAACACACGTTATGGAAGCCTTAAAACAGGTGTGTCTGTTTGGTATGGCGAAGCAATAAGTATTTTATCAGATATGCTTTCAAATGCTGATAGTCACACTTGCAACTGCCAGCATAACAGCAATTCAAGAGATAGTGAGCCTTGTTGCAGATGTGATAGCAGAAAGACCAATGCCGACAGGATAAGAAATATGTCGGATGAAGAGCTGGCAGAGTTTCTTATAACTTTTAAGAATACGTTTGGCGAAGAATACGAAGGAGAAGCTAGTTGTATGGATTGGCTTAAATCAGAAGCAGAATAGGAGAGAATATGGCAAAGATATTTAGGTTTAGCGGCTATTTAGTTTCCAATCGTGAAAATATTTCACTCGAAGATATATATGATGATATAAGTGATGTAGGATATGCCGAAAATTGGCAACAGTTACATATCGAACAGTCGGAAGAATTTAATCTTGATGGCGAAGATAAGCCAAACTGTGACCTTGCGTTACTCACAAGGCATTTTAAGGCAGATAACATCAGCACAGAATTTGACAGACCTTTACCACAGAAAGGCGAGAAATATAAGCATTTCAAGTTAGGCAAGATTGTTACTATTATCGGTATTTCAAGGCACACCGAAACCGAGGAAATATCGGTTGTATATGAATATGAGGGACATATCTGGAATAGACCTCTTGAAATGTTTATGAGCGAAGTTGACAAAGAGAAATATCCTAATGCAGAACAGAAATACAGATTTGAAAGGCTTAGTGATGTTTTGGTGCGAGAAAGAAAATAGGTGGTGTCCGGTTTGGAGTTGTGACAGAAAGGAATGCGAATTTGACGAATTTTTAGCACTTGCAGTAGACAATGTGGAAGCAGAAGAAAGTGAGGGAAAATAATGAACAGAGTAATTTTATGTGGCAGGCTGACTAGAGAGCCAGAGATTAGATATTCACAGACAGTAAACGGAAGTATGGCAGTAGCAAGATATACATTAGCTGTTGACAGAGCTTTTAAGAAAGAGGGCGAACAGGCAGCAGACTTTATTAACTGTATCGCATTTGGCAAGAATGGAGAGTTTGCAGAGAAGTATTTACATCAGGGAACTAAGATTATCGTTGAGGGCAGATGGCAGACAGGCAATTATACTAACAAGGACGGACAGAAAGTCTACACTAATGATTGTGTTGTTGAAAGACACGAGTTCTGCGAAAGTCGTACTAATCAGCAGAGCAACAATAATGGAATTATGGGCGGTAATGCTAGTTCAGACAGTTTTATGTCAATTCCAGACAATGTAGCTGATGAGGGATTACCATTTAATTAAAGAGGTGTGAGTATGACAGAGAATGAAGCAATTAAAGAGTTTCAGCAGAATATTGATATGCCATTCGGAAGCAACATATCAAGAGAAGCGTCTGAATTTGCAATACAGGCACTTGAAACAATTAAGAAGCTATCTGACCGCAAAATGACAACAGAAGTCCTTGAAAACTATATGCAGTTTGAAGATGAATGCGTTAAGAAAGACTTTACATTTAAGAGTGTGATTGAAGCTAGAGAAAAGCAGATACCTAAGAAACCTATATTTAACCATAACCTTAGTGATACTCTTTCTGTATTCCATTGTGAATGCGGAAACGTAATCAAAGTTAGTCACGATGTAGGAATAATGGATAACAACAATGCACCAAATTACTGTAGCAAGTGCGGCTGTAGGCTAGACTGGAGTGATGAAGAATGAGATTGATTGATGCAGATAACTTAAATTTTCAGGAGCAGTACTATAACAAAAGCCAGATGAAAGCGATTCTTGATTTTGTTGATAATCAGCCAACAGTTTATGACATTGATAGAGTTGCGGAGCGGTTGAAAACAGACTCTTCTGTAAGATTGTATGGAAGTGGCAACAGCAATAATTATCTTATTCCTCTTGAAAAGGCAATTGAGATAGTAAAGGCAGGTGGTAACTCTTGAATTATCAAAACATAGCAAGAGCCAAGGCAATAGAACAGGAAAACAAAAAGCGACTGTTGAAGTTGAATCCAAAACTGAATGATAAAAGCGGAATATATTTTCTACTCCGAGAAGATGAAAACGGATTTAAGTATGCTTATGTCGGACAGGCAGTACATACACTTAGCAGATTGGCAAGCCACCTTGTAGGCTATGAACAGCATATAGACCTTAGTTTGAAACGCCACAAGCTGTATGACAAAGAGAAAAACCCTTGTGGCTGGCGAGTTGAATTTCTGAATTTCCCCGAAAGTCAGCTTGACGAGAAAGAGAAGTATTACATCAAGCTATATGCTGATAAAGGTTATCAGCTTAGAAATGTCAGTTTAGGCGGTCAAGGAGAAAATCGTGCTAGTGGTTCAATAGGAGAAAGAAAAGCGCCTAAAGGCTATATGCAAGGCATACAGCAAGGCAAAAAGGTGTTAGCGAGGGAATTATCTTCTATCGCTGAAAAGCACCTTAAAATCGAATTGAGAGCGGATAAGGCTAATAACAAGGTATCACAGAAACAGTATGAGAAGTTTATGGATATATTGAAAGAAGGTAGGAACGAATGAGCGAAATTAAAGGCTATACAGCAGAAGAAATCGCACGAGATACAAAGGAAAAACTTATTAGTGATTATGAATTTTGCAAGTGTGATTTAGCTGAAATCAGACGGCATGAAAAAGAAATTGCAGATATAAGACTTGAGTACAATTCAAAGATAGTAAAGTACAGGATGGAAAGCGTAAAAAGAGTTCTTGACTTCGTAAGAAGTGAGTATAGGGCAGGTAGAATTTGCGACCTTGAAATACTATTGTGTCATTGCCAAAACAAGCTGAATGGAAATATTGATGGAACGGAATTAGACCTTGATGAGCATTTAAGAGGAGTTCCTTTTGAGAAAGTGGGCGATTCGGAATGAATGATTGCAATGGCTGTAGATACGAAAACAGCACAGATATAGAGGTGCATTTAGAATTTTGTACGAATTGTAAAAGAGCCTATTCCAATGAAGAAGATAGGGAATTTTACGAAGATAAGTATAGGACTATAGACTAAAAATCAAAGAAAGGAATAGGTTGTCGCGACATAAAACCGAGGTTTCCTTTTGGTAGATTTAAAATGCTAGAAAATGGATTGTATAAAATGGATTGCAGGGATGGGCTTAAATTAATAGATGATGGAATGATAGATATTGTAATGACAGATATTCCTTATAATATTTCTCAAAAAAAGTCTATTGATAGAAGTGCGATAGATAGCAAGGCATTAAAGAGAAGCGGAAACAAAAAAGAACTCAATTTCAATTATGGCAAATGGGATTTCTTTGCAGATAATGAGGCGTATTTCAGCTTTATTCAGAGCGTCTTTGTCGAAGTGTATAGAGTTATGAAAGACAGTGCTAGTCTATATATGTGGGTTCCTAAAAATGAGGTATCTTTTATTGAATATATACTTAAAGATATAGGATTCCATGTTAGAAGTACATTGGTTTGGTGTAAAACCAATCCTTGCCCTCAAATATTTAAGGTTGGATATATGTCTAGCACTGAATTTTGCATTTTTGCTACAAAGTTGCCAGGTGCTAAACATTATTGGAATATCGAGAAAGGACAGAAGCAATCTTTTTGGGTAAAACCAATTTGTCAAGGCAATGAGAGGACGGAACACCCGAATCAAAAGCGACTTGATATTGCAGAGGATATGATTACTCAATCTGCAAGAAATGGTGAACTACTTTTGGATCCATTCGCAGGAAGTGGAACTTTTGCAATAGCGGCACATAATTGTGGATTAAAATTTATCGCATTTGAAAATGATGATAAAAATTATAAAATTGCTGAAAGCCGAGTAAAAGCCGAGACATCACAGATGAACTTATTTGACTTTATAGGAGATACAGAATGATAGTACATTGTTTATTTGAACAGTCGGGCACATTCAAGAATGCTTTCAAGAAGTATGGAATTGAAGCCTACGACTATGATATTCAGAATGAATTTGGCGAAACTGACTATGTTACCGACCTTTTCAAAGAGATTGATAGGGGGTATCAGGGTTAGCCGAGTTTGTTTGATAAGATAAGCCCTGATGATTTGATATTTGCGTTTTTCCCTTGCACTTATTTTGAATGTCAAAGTCAATTATGGTTTTCCGGCAATAATTATTCACAAAGAAATTGGAGTTTGGAAAAGAAATGCGAAAGTGCAATAGAAAGGCACGATGCATTGAATGAATTTTACGGATTACTTAATAAATTAGTTATAAATTGTATAAGGCGAAAAATAAGATTAGTTATAGAAAATCCGTATAATCAACCGCATTATCTTACATCGTATTGGTGCTTAAAGCCTGACCTGGTAGACAAAGATAGAACACAAAATGGAGATTACTATAAAAAGCCGACACAATATTGGTTTGTGAATTTTAAACCCAAAAACAATCTCGTATTTGAAGCTATTGACTATGTAAAAACAAAAATAATAGCAAAAAGTAGGGTAAATGATGATGGATTATCAGTTAAAACGCAAAGGTCAATGATACACCCACAGTACGCAGATAGATTTATCAGACAATATATTCTTGATGAAGAGATATGGAGAGGCAAATAATGAAAGATGAAACAAAGCAGGAAATACAGATTTTACTTGACCTACTCAAAGGCAGTCTTACGAGAAATGGTGTAAGTATGGCGACGGACAATAGTGGCAACTTGATGTTCTTTGATACAACAACTTACATCAAGAGTAAAGGCAAGGAATTTGACGGATTCAGAATTAACATTAACGATTTAGTGAAGTAACAATGTGACAGAACTTGAAGAGGTAGACTATGAATAAAGGTTGGATAAAATTGCATAGGCAACTACTGGATTGTTGGATATGGCGAGTAAATGAACCATTTGACAAGCGCTCAGCTTGGGTTGATTTATTGCTTACCGCTAACCATTCAGATACAAAACTATTATTCAATGGAGAAATAATTACAATAACAAGGGGGCAGATTTTAACATCTGTCCGACAGTTATCATTGAAATGGAATTGGAGTGTAAATAGAACATATCGTTTTTTAAAAATGCTAGAAAATGAAAATATGGTGCAAAAAGAAAGCAATGATAATAGAACACTTCTAACCATAGTAAATTATAGTGTTTTCCAGTTTTCAGAAAACAGTAACGGAAACACTAACGAACACACCAACGGAAACAGTAGTGGAAACACCGATAGAACACTTACGGAAACGCCAACGGAAACGGTGACGGAACACATACAAGAATGTAAAGAATGTAATAATGATAAAGAATTAAAGAATGATAAGAATATAAAAGAAAAAGATATTACTAACGTAATATCCAAAAAGAAAAGTTATTACCCAGATGATGAATTACTTGATGAAGCATTTAATGAGTATGTGACAATGCGTAAGAGAATTAAAAAACCTATATGTACCGACAAGGCATTACATAGGGCTATGAACACTCTTGAAAAGCTGTCAGGTGGAGATAATGACTTGGCTGTTAAAATTCTTAATCAGTCAGTAGACCATTGCTGGCAAGGACTGTTTGAGCTGAAAGAAGATAATTCTAATAAGCAAGGCAATCAGATTTTCAATAAGGGTGCTATTGACTGGGATAATGTGTAAAAAAAAGGGGGGCAGTAAGAATGAGCAGATTAGATGATACACTTAATGGAATTAATTTCAGATACGATTATCCGCACAACGGAAGGGTTGAATCACTTTTAAGAACAATAGCGATTAATAGTGCTATTATATGCGACAAATTAGATACTATTTCTAATCAACTGAAAGGAGATGGCAATGACAAGAGAAGAAACAGTTAAAATCATCCGCATTATGTGTGATTGCTACCCTAACTACAAGCCTAACAACTTATCCGAAACAGTAGATGTGTGGAATATGATGCTGAATAATTACAGTTATGAACAAGTGTCAGTTGCACTTAAAGCATACATCAACTCTGATATAAGCGGATTTGCTCCAAGTATAGGACAGTTGATAGGTAAGATACAGACAATATCACAGCCACAGGAGCTTGACGGAATGACAGCTTGGGGATTGGTTAGTAAGGCGTTACGGAATGGTACTTATGGAGCAGTTGAAGAATTTAACAAGCTACCGCCACTTGTAAAACAGGCGGTTGGTTTGCCAGATAACCTTAAAAACTGGGCAACATCAGATTATCAGACGATTGAAACAGTAATACAATCGAATTTCTTAAGAACCTATGAAACAGTTGTTAAGCGTGCAAATGAAATAAATCGTATGCCAGACGACATTAAATCACTTATCGAAAAGATGAATGCAATTTCGTATAAAGCTCAATTCCAGCAAAAATTCCAAAGAGATATAAATACACCTACAATCAAAGAAAATGTCCTTATTGGTCAAAATACAAACGCAGAAGAGTATATTGAAGCACCTAGAGAGGTACAAGATAGAATTGACAGAATGAGAGGTTGATTTTCAATGGAGACAACGCCAATTAGTCCGCAGAAGAAATTATATAATTACCGCCGAGAGAATGGATTGTGCCCTAAATGCGGCAAGCCGCTTGATAGAAAAGGCTTTTATTGTGAAGAATGTAGGGAGAAGCAAACGGCTTACAGTAGAGAAACTAGAGAACTTTGCAGGCAGTTTAAAATTTGCCCGGAATGTCGCAAAAATAAACTTGTGGGTGATGAAAAGATATGTCCGGAATGTTTGGCTAACAAAGCTGAATATAGAGCTAATCACCCATTAAGTGATGATAAGCGAAGAAAAAACAATGAAGCATTTAAACAGTATTCGAAAAACTTATACGCTGAACGTAGAAAAGCTGGCATATGTGTTAGATGTGGTAAGGCTAAAGCTGTTGAGGGCAAAGCAAAGTGTTTTATATGCCAGAGTAAAGATAATGCTATCCACAGAAAAAGAACTGAAAATAGGCAAAATATAAAAGAATATCGCAAAGAAAATCACTTGTGCTATCGTTGTGGAGAACCTATTGACAGACCGCAAGGACAGTTGTGTCAGAAATGCTGGCAGACAGACTATGAAAGGGGTAAAAGCCTTAAGAATGATAATAGCAAGCACTACTGGCGATACGACAATCAATTTCTAAGAAAGAAGTGAAAATATGAGTAGGGCAGAACAGAAAAAGTTTAAGGAGCAAATGTTACGTGTTCAGATGAACAGAATTAGCAATGAACAGCAAAGGAAAAATTTTGAATCAGCATTGATATTAATTTTATGGGTACTACACGATAAGTTCGGTTTCGGACAGCAGAGATTAACAAAAGTACAGAGAGAACTTAAAGTACTTATAGATAACTATAATGACGGATTATTCACAGCGGAAGAGCTTGTTAATCAGTTATACGAAGAAACAGGAATAGAACATATTAAGTTTTAAATAAGGAGATAGGCTTATGAAGTTTTCGGGACTGACTAAGCCGGAGCTTGATGAAATAATTGAAAATGCCAATTTCACAGAAGAGGAATTGAGAATATTCAAGTTACTATCACAAGGCAGAAGCATTACAGAAATTGCTATGCGGCTGTCCGTGTGTGATAGAACAGTCAATCGCAAGATAAACAAAATTAAAAAGAAAATAAGTAAGTTGGAGGTTATAAATGATTAGGGTTACTCAAAATGGCGAAGACGTAAAAACAGAAAACATAACTCTTTCAGACAGCTTACTAAAGATAATTGCAGAGATAATTGACAACAAGTAAATATGTGTTACAATGTGCCGTAGAACGTGATAAATGCGGCACATTTATTTATATTATAAGGAGATAAAATATATGGAATGTGTTGCTTATATGAGAGTATCTACTGAAAAACAGGCTGTTGAGGGCAATGGACTTGATAGCCAAAAAAGAGACATTGAAAATTATTGTAGGAAAAATGAGCTTGTAATAACAGATTGGTATATTGACGATGGTTACACAGGTACAAATATGGATAGACCGGAACTTCAAAGACTTGTGAATGATTGTAGCCGCAAAAGAGTAAGTTGTGTTGTTGCTTTTAAGCTTGACCGATTATCAAGAAATATGATTGACGGAATATATCTTATCGAGAAAGTATTTCAAAAGTATAATGTCGTGTTTAAATGTGTTCACGATAGCGTAAATTATGATAGCCCAATGGAGCAGGCGTACACACAAATGATGGCTGTATTTGCACAGCTTGATAAAAATACTATGATGTTGCGTATGCGTGGCGGTATGCTTGAAAGAATTAAGCAGGGTTACTGGATGGGCGGTGGCAATTTGCCGTATTGTTATTCCTACAGTAAGGAACAAGGTATATTAATACCTATCCCGGAACGTGCAGAACAAGCAAGAAAAGGTCTTGAATTATTCATATCTGGCTATTCAGATGCGAAAATTAAAGAAATTTGTGGCTTTAAGTCTGAACTTGTTACTAGAAGCATTTTGACCGGCGTTGTAAATATCGGAATGATACCTTACAAAGGCAAAATATATCAAGGAAAACACGAACCTATTTTTGATAAAGATAGGTTTAATCTTGGATTAGAACTAAGAAAGTCAAGGTGTTCAGCAAAAACTTACTGCATAACTGAACCTAATTTATTGACCGGATTATGTTATTGTGGAATTTGTGGTTGCAAAATGCGTTATCAAAAATGGGGCAGTGAAAAACATAAGATTTATTGTTGCTCAAGAAATAAATCGCTTTCATATCTGCCTAATTATAATGCAAGCTGTAATAATTCGCTTGAATGGGCGGACGAGATAGAGAAACAAGTAGAAGAAGAAATCCTTAAAATATCACTTGATTTATCATCTTACAAGCCAAAAGAAAAGGCGACAAAACTTGAAATTATGCAATCACAGCTTGAAAAGGAACAGATTAAGCTAAAAAGATTGTATAATCTGTATGCTGACGGAAATGATACTGTCTTAGAAATGATTAAAGAACTGGAAGCACAGATTAAGGAAATGAAATTAAACATTGCCGCTGAAAGCAAAAACGCAATCAATACGCAGAAAAAGGAGTTTGTTTATGAGAACATAAAAAAACTTGCCGACATTTGGGATAAGGTCGACAAGAAACAAAAGAACTTGATACTAAAGACTATAATTGACAAGATAGTAATTGTCAATGGAAATATTGAAATACAGCTTAAGAATTTTTAGCACAAACTTAATGCAGTTCCTATAGCATATAGGAAGTGCTAATGCCGCATTTATCACGTTTTACAATTATATAATTTCAGCATTGTCGCTTATATGTCGCACATATGTCTATTATGTGCCGCTATAAGTGATTTTTTTTATGCAAAAATGTAACTAGAAAGAGAGGTAATGCGAATGTTTTCTGATGAAGTTAGAGAAAAAATCTTAAGCAAAGAAGAATTACAAAAACTTGACTTAGTGACATTATCTCTTGTTATCCACGCAATCGAGGAAGTTTTAGAGGAGGCAGACAATGAACAATCCTTATCAGCAACCGATTATGAGTAATTATGTACCTCAATATGGAGCATATCAATATAATCCTATGGCAAATATCCAGAGATTTCAGCCGCAGGAGCAGATGCAGCAATCACAAGTTCAGCAAACTATTCCACAGCAGATAATAGGTATTAACGGCAGAGTTGTGCAAGCAGTTGAAAATATAAACGCTAACGAGGTCCCTATGGACGGCTCAATGGCATTTTTCCCGAAACAGGATATGTCGGAGATTTATGTTAAGGGCTGGAATGCCGATGGAACAATTAGAACGATTGTGTATAAGCCTTATACAGACCCTAAAGATAATCAGACAGTAAATTCTATGGCTAATACAGAAAACGCTAAATTTACTCTATCAGACGAAAGCACACAGCTATTTCTGAATAAATTTGAGGAATTGTCGGAGAAAATAGGGCAGTTGGAAGATAGATTTGATAAATCTTTAGGAACGCAAAGAAAAACTTCAAGAACTCAAAGCAAAGGCGGTGATGAAGAATGAACCAGCAGTTAATTCAAACCATAAATCAACTTAAGTCAATTCAGAATCCGCAGCAAATGGCTATGAATTGCTTACAGCAGTCTGCTAAACAAGGCAATCCAATGGCAAAAAACTTACTTAATCAGATAAACAGTGGAAACACACAAGGCGCAGAACAAATTTTAAGTAATTTTATGAATACACAAGGAATAAACCTTAATGATATTAAGGGTATGATGAATTAGGACATTTTGGGTTGTGCGCACATAATGACCGGTTATCCCATTTGTTAATAAAATAAATGGAGGTAAACAAGATGTTTAATTCAAACGGAGTTAGTCTCGCAGATATTGCCGCAGTAACAGGCAATAATCGTAATAACGATGGTATGTGGGGCGATGGTGCATGGTGGATTGTAATTCTCTTAATCTTTGGCTGGGGCAATAACGGCTGGGGCGGTTTCGGTGGAAATGGCAACGGCGCAGGCTACACTGATTCAGCTATACAAAGAGGTTTTGACAATCAGACAGTTATCAGCAAGTTAGATGGCATTTCTAACGGACTTTGTGACGGCTTCTATGCTATGAACAACAGTATGCTCACAGGCTTTAATGGTATTAACACAAATATTATGCAGACAGGCTACGGCATACAGCAGGCTATTAACGCTGATACAGTCGCCAATATGCAGAATACAAACGCATTACAGGCACAGCTTGCTAACTGCTGCTGCGAGACAAGAGAAGCTATTCAGGGAGTTAATTACAATTTAGCAACTAACACTTGTGCTTTACAGAACACAATGAACAACAATACAAGAGATATTATTGACAGCCAGCAGGCAGGAACAAGAGCTATTCTTGATTACTTATGTACAAAGGAAAATGCAGATTTGAGAGATAAGGTACAGAAACTTGAGCTTTCTGCTTCACAGGATAGACAGAATGCACTTCTGACTACTGCAATGACAGCACAGACACAGCAGATTGTCAACTCTGTAAATCCTACAGCTATTCCAGCCTATGTTGTTCCTAATCCTAATGCTTATGCTTATGGATGTGGTTGCAATGCAGGATGTGGCTGCTAAAACTGAATAATTGAGTATCTTAATTGAGTTTAACTCGATTATGTCTGCTAAGCAGTATTACTTACAAACACAAAGGGCAGACTATAATGTTTGCCCTTATTTTTATGAAAGAGAGGTAAAACAATGGAAATAACAGGAATTGCATTACAAACAGTTGCCGCCGGAGAAGATGTTGCATTTACAGAAACACCGGTATGCGGTAGCAAATGTATAGTCCACAGACAGGGAAGCGGAATTATAAAGTTAAGAGGTATCACAAATCAGTGTAAGGCTAGATTTTTAGTATCTTATAGTGGAAACATTCAGATACCTACAGGCGGTACAGTTGGAGCTATATCACTTGCTATTGCAGTAGACGGAGAGCCTTTACAGTCAACACGAATGATAGTTACTCCGGCAGCAGTACAAAATTTATTTAACGTTTCAGCGCAGGCATACGTTGATGTGCCTTGCGGTTGTTGCAGTACCGTAGCGGTGCAGAATACATCTACACAGGCTATTGAAGTACAGAACAGTAATTTGGTTGCAGTAAGGGAGGCTTGATATTATGCATAAATGGGCTAAACAGATTATGGAATGTGTCAAGGCTAAGGTTGAAGCAATCGGATTAGATAGCTTTGAGGGGCAGAACCTTGACGATTTAAAGGATTTTACAGAAATAGCTAAGAACATAGCTTGCTTTGACAAAGATTACAGAATTGTTGAAGCTATGGAAAAGTCAGAAGATAACGAAGACATTATGCGTATGCTTGAACAGTACGAAGATTATCCGGACAGAAGATATTATGACCACTACCGCTATGCAAATGGCAGATTCGCTCCAAAAGGCAAAGGAACATACCGCAGAGGATATGAAGAGCCACCTTATATGCACATGTACCCAGAAGTAGAGCGTATGAGGGATATGGATAGGGATTATGGCAAGATGTACTATACAGAGCCAATGTCTGAAAGCAATTACGACAGAGCAAAGAGAAACTACACAGAGACTAAGGAAATGCACAAGAATAACACACCAGAGGATAAGGAACATAAGATGAAGTCGCTTGACAGTTATACTAAGGAACTTGCAAGCGATATTACAGGTATGGTGGCTGATATGTCGGCAGAAGAGAAGAACTTGCTTAAAACGAAGTTAAGTACTCTTGTATCTAAGATATGATTTTAAGGGCTATGAGTAGCAATATTCATAGCCTGTTTTATTCAGAAAGGAGCATATAGATGGTTTTTAGTATTAATGGCACAATGTGGCAAGTGCAATATAAAAATTCAAATTCGGGTGAATTAAAGCGGTCAGACGGCACAATCAGCTTAGGTGTAACTGATAGAAATACACATACCATCTGCCTATCAAATGCCTTGCGTGGATTTATGGAACGCAAGGTGCTTATACACGAAGTATGCCACGCAATCTGTATGTCCTATGATGTATATTTGCCTATCGAACAAGAGGAAATATTGTGTGATTTTGTGGCAACATATGGTGATGAAGTGTTTAACATTGTTGATATGGTGCTTGGAGCAGCTAGGAGAGTGGGATAATGAGTATTGATGAGTTGTTAAAGATAATTCAAAAGACTAATCCGACTATGACTAAAGAATTACTGATATACGAGCTTGGTCAATGTCGGTATTCAAGTAAAGCGTTGATTTATACAGAAAAATGCTGTATTGACAGTAATGCTTAAAAATGCTATTATTTAATAGATGTAAACAATAGATAACTATTATATCATTTTACCTTAATAGAACCATAGTGGAAAGTTGCATTGATACATTTTGTATAGGTGCAACTTATTTTATTTTGGAGGTTTTATTATGAGAGTTATAAGGTTAAAAATGTATCAAGAAATGGCTAGATTTAACAATCCGTCAGCACCAAGAGGTGCGGATTGCTATCCTTTACCGCCGTTCAGCACAGTTAACGGATTTATTCATTCAATGTGTCAATGGAAAAAGTATCATAAATTAGATTATTTTGTTACTGGCAAGGGCGTTTACAATACCAAAACACAGAAAGAATGGCACGGCGGCAAGCGTTTTAACAAAGTTAGTGATGAAATGCTTAAGCGTTGGGATATTATAACAGACTATACAGACGGAAGCCATACCGGCTGGGTTAGTACAGTTAAATATCATCTAATGCTAGTTGATTTATATACAACTATATACATCAAAGCTGATGATAGTGACATAGATGATATATACCATGCTTTACTAAACCCACCGGTATATCCATCATTGGGTGAGTATGGTGATTTATGCAAGATTGAAGCAGTAGATATTGTAGAACTTAAGGAGCTTGACAAACCTATATCAGCTCCATTAGATACACAATCTTATATTCCTGTTAATAAAGGCAATTTCGCAGGAACTATATATAGAATTAATAACAAATATGAAATTATCAAAGGTTTTAGGCGATTCCAGAAAATTCCTTGTTACTTAGTAGACAAAGGACAGGAAGTTGTTAGTAATCTTTTTGATGATGATAAACCGATTATTTTTATAGATTAATTTAAACCCCACGGAATATAATGCAACTTTTTTGCTACCTCCGTGGGGCTCTCTTTTATATTCACAATTTCGATTTTAACAATTTCCAAAATTTGGTTCAGATTTCGTTTAAATCCTACTTAAAAAATTAAAAAAATTTCTCACAAAATTATAATGCGCCATTTCAAATACCCCCGTCATATGCAATTTTGTATTCAAAAATCCGTGAAAAACTTTTCCCCAAATTTGACCTCAATTTTGTTTAGATTTGCCCTGAAAAATTGATGAAAAACTTTAGAACTTTAACAAGGCAAAGCTCAGCCTATATTATATATTGTTTTTTAACGCGCTTGTGGCTGTCTTTTCCTTTTTCGTAAGGTTTTATGTAAACCACTTTACCGGTTTTGTAATGCCGAAAATGTCCCCGAACTTCCCAACACCCTGCTATACGATGTATTTTTTTGCTTTTAATTTTTGTTATAAGCTTGCTGTTAACTGTTTTAATTTTAATATTGTTAATTTTAACAGTTTTTACAACATTGCTATCCGCTTTTGCTTTGCTGTTGCCGTTTTTCTTTTTGCTCTTCGTGCTTGTGTGCGCTTTTTCTTGTCTTTCAACTTCTTTGATTTCTGGATGCTGCATAATCCAGTTAAGCCAGCACATTACTTTTAAGAATAATTTAAAAGGGTCGCAAGCTGTCACCATTTCGTTTTCTTTGTATTTTTCTATTTCTTCATTTTTTCGTTTCTGCTTCTTATATATTTCTGCGGCTGCATCGTTAAAATTTACACAATTGCAACTCTCCGAATGCAAACCATAGAAAATATAAGGCATTTCGCATAATAAGCTGCAATCCCATTTATATGTATTAAAAGCATTATTAAAAATATCCGCATTAATTACAGCTTTATCATCTTTGAGCTCTGTATCAAACAAGATAAAGCCGTTAAATTCTGGATAATTAACAATCAAAACCCCATTTTTAATGATTGGAGTAGGTATAAGCTCCGCATTTTCTTCTATATTTTCTAAAAAATGGACTGTATCTGCAAAATTAACAACAATACTGTCTAAATTGTTAATCTTTGCGGCTAATTCTTTGCCTTTTTGCTCTTTTAATAATTCTATCTGTTTGTCTGTTTTCATCCATCTATTACCTTCTCAAATAATTAAAAAGTCAATAATAAGTGGGGTATTATGCCCCACTTACACAATTAACATTATTATTTTAAAATTTCCTTAATAGCCCATTCTAAATGGTAATCATAGCGAACAACTTTTTCTGTAAGTTCTTGTTTTCCTATTTTTGAAGCAATAGCTTGCAAAATTTCGGTGTTATTATCACATTCATCTAAAGAGTCTTTAAATTCTTCTAAATCTTCAAACTCTTCTTGTAGTTTACTGCTCTTGTTGTAAATCTCCATAATTATCCCTTTAATATCTTCATCAAAGCGATATTCTGGGGCAATAGTGCAGACAATTACCTCTGTTTCTATTTCCTCACATTCTTCTTCATATTCAGCCTTGAGTTGAATATCATCAAGCGTAATTCTGTAAAAATCATACATATAGATTTTGCTTTTTTCGGAATAGTTGAGAACATCTATAAGAAGCAGTTCAGCGCTTGCAACCGTAGCTGTGCCCTTATCGTCAAGTTGCCATTTATCCCCTACATTTGGGATTTTAAGCACTTCCTCATATTGTTCCTTGTAACATCTGGCATCAATCTGTATTCTTTCCATAATTCTCACCTTTTTAACCTCTCTTAATGATTAATTGTAGCATTTTAATAACCAAAATGCAATATTATCCCTTACAGGGCGAGAGCAAGCCGGGGAATTAAACCTGTCTCTTATACACATCTCCGAGCCCACGAGACGTAGAGGAATCTCG
>ENA-OZRX01000253-OZRX01000253.1-human-gut-metagenome-genome-assembly--contig:-NODE-253-length-14436-cov-3.446283_pt1 | contig 14436 bp, 16 predicted proteins | sample MGYA00243274_ERZ653955 | MGnify/ENA primary metagenome ERZ653955 (study PRJEB26926, sample SAMN06164575) | human gut metagenome | biome: ENVO:00009003; feature: ENVO:2100002; material: ENVO:00002003...
CTTCGTCGGCAGCGTCAGATGTGTATAAGAGACAGGCAGGAGCTTGTCCGTGGGTGTTGCCGATGCGCCGCCGGGGAATACGGAGGTCACAAGAAAGCACTTCCCACCGACCAGCATCGCCCGTTGACGGGTGAGGTCATCGCCCTCCCATTTGGCTGTGCTGTCACGGAACAACGTTTCCACGCCGCCGTCCTCGGAGCGGCGCAGGATGACCTGCTCCGGCCGGTAGGCGCCGAGGATGCCCGTGTCACGATAAATTTCCCAATCCTGTTTCATTCAAAATCATCCTCCTCATATTCGATCCTGCGCTGCTGCCGCACCGCGCTTTCAAAACTCACCTGACCGTTGGTGCGCTTCACCTCATCCACGGCGTAGGCTCGCAGCTCCCGCGTGTGAATGGGATCGGCGCGGAAGTGGGCGGCGATGGTGTGGCACAGCATGTTCAGCTCCACCGCGCACTTGAAAAGAATACGGCAGAGCCGATTGTTGTTGTCGTCCAGCGTACCCTGAATGGCTGTCAGGATGGCCCGAGAGATGTAGGTCGTGTTGTCCTCGGTGCCGAGATAACCCATGTAAAAGCGCAGGGCCTTATCTACGAATTCGCTGCGGCTTTGACAGTTATCTGCTTCCAACCAGCCGTCCATGCGGCTGATCACGCTGGGGCGCAGCCAGATCGTGGTGCTTTTCTTGTTATCATCCATATTTTTTCTTTCCTTTCTGTGTCGTCGGTCAAAATCGCCGCAAAGCCCTGCAAACACGGGACTTTGCCGAATGACCGACTGCGATTGTTCTGTAAAACCGCCAAACCGACGGTGGTTGGCGTTTCTCTGAAAAGCCCCGCACTGCGGGGCTTTGTGGGCGGTCCGGGGCGGAAACGACACCGGGCCTTTATCTTGTGCTTTTATCGAACAGGCGGGTTCCCAGCACAGTTCCCCATAGGAGGGGCGAAAGCGGGGGCAAACAGCGCCGATGCTTGTCTGGGGTGTAAGGATGCTACCCTCGCCCCCAAAGCCGCACACAGCGGCTCACAGGGGCGGACACGGCGGTTACATCTGCATCTCCGAAGTCTGTGCCTGTTCCTCACGAAGCTGTTGGGCGTACTCGCACAGACTCATGCCGGTCTGCTGCTGGCAGAACGCCTCCATCTTTCGCAGTAGAACATCCTGCTCGGCTGCGTTGAGCAGGTAGCTCCAGCTCTCCTCGGAGCCGTCACCCTTGCAGAGCGTCAGCTCCAGCGTGTCGCAGGGTCTATCCTCCGCGATGTCGTAGTTGGCATAGATGTTGAGCCAGTCATCGTTTTTGTCCGTGAGGACGAAGGTTCCGAAGGCAGCGTCCACATCAAAATCTGCGTCCACATAGAAGTTGAGCTTACCGTCTTCCTCCACCATGATCTCATCACTGAAAGAAAAATTCCGCGCGGAGAGGTGTCCCGCCGAGGTGATCTCTTTACCATCCAGCAGCTCCAATAGTTTGGAGAGCTGTTCATCCCCCGAAGCAAAGTGCGACCTTGTGGCATGGTAGACGGACGGGGAGACATCCCGCATCGCCCAGGTCCGCCAGCCGTCCATGGTGTGTACGGCGGAGAACTCCCGCTTGTCGAAGTTCACATCGAACACGCCGCGCACCTTGCCGGTGTTCTCCATGCGTACAGCGGTCAGGGCGTCAAACTCTTTTGCTGTGATGGGTTGCCCACCGAAAAACATTCCGATAAATTTGTCCGGCGCAGTGCCTTTCTCTGCGGTGACATAGCCGCGCAGCTTTTTGCAGGCGACCAACAGCTCCTCACCGGGCGAGGTCTTGAAGTACCACTCCTGCCCGCGCTCCGTCACATGGTAGGCGGCGTAGGTGCGGGTAGCCTCCCTCGCTTCACGCTCTGCGGCATCCTCCGCGTAGATCTCGGCACTGATGCGCTTGTATTCCTGCTCCGGGAGCTGGTTGCACAGCTCATCCAGCACATTCTCCAGATGCTCCTGCAGGGTTTCACCTTTGAGATGCTTCTCAATGGCATTCTTCCAACGCCGGTCGATCCACAATGTGATGTCTACATGATCCGCCATCTCAGTTGCCCTCCTTCACCGGGACTGCCGCAGGCTTTGGCTCACAGATCGGCGCTTTCGGAGTAGCGGCTTTGGCCGTGCGCTTAGGCTTGGGCGCAGGGGCGGCTTTGCTGTCCAGATACTCCCGCACAGCTTCCGGTACCGCCTGCTCATAGAGCTGCTTGAGGGCATCGTCCATTCGAGATTGCACGGAAGAATGTTCCTTGCGAAGGGAAAATTCCAGTGCATCCAGCTTGTCATCATCAAAGGTAAGTGTGATATTCGTTTTTTTCATTACTGTCCTCCAATCACATAGTCAAGTCCTGCCGCTGCTACATTTTTTGTAAAGGTAGGAAAGTACATAGATGAAATCCTTGCTGCTATCATTGTCAATATGACATTCCATCCTGCACCGGTTCTTCCGCCACTGGATAAGCGATGATCCGACCACCCACATTCACAAACACCTCCGGTTGCCGGAACTGCTCTGCAAACTGCTCGACAAGCTCGTCCGGCAAATCTATAAAATCATCCTCACCGATACCAGCAAGGAAGAAGTTCCCGGCAACAATGTCATAGATGTCGCCATCCTCATCACGGAGCGCACGGTTAAGCGGCAGGCCATCCAGTTTGCCTTCCTCGTTGCAGATCAACACAACCGCCTCCTCGTAGGGATACACAGCCTGGATATATCCGCCGACTGCCTGCTGCATACTGTGCAAATCATTTCCAATATCAGTTACATACGGAGCTTTTCCCGGCTCTATCATTAAAACATTCATGTTGCATCCTCCTCAGTTGTAATTGATGTACGGTATTTTTAACCAGTGTGTCCAATTGCGTTTTGCAAGTTCCGTTTTAACAACGCCATTCTTTGTTCCCATGGCCTCGATGACCTGACCGCCGCCGATGTAAACACCGATGTGTCCCTCATGCCAAACCGCAAGACCGGGGATGTCCGGCATTGTGCTAATGGGTCCGGATTCCCTTGCGGTATAGTACATCTGGTTGGCACCGATATCCGGCATCCCGTGGGTACCGTAGTCGATGGTCATCGTTTCCGGGGACAGCCAGCTGTAGCCCTTGATAAGTCCTACACAGTCGGTTGTTCTACCGCCCAACCAGTGGGCACGGATGAAGTTCTCATGATTGCCAACACCATCTGGGTATTGCGACACCTTGTAGGCGAGGAGTGACTCCGTCAGCACATTACCATAGGTGCCCCAGACATAGCCCCAGCCGGACTCCCATGCATGAACCGCATAGGTAACAAGATCGGTGGCATTCTTGGTAGTAGGATTTGCAAAGGTGGAGATGTCCAGTTCTATACTTCGATCACCACCGGCGATAAAGCTGCCATCATAGCTGCCGCCGCCTTCGGTGCCGGCAATCATGGTATAGATGTGGTTGATGTTGCTTTTATCATCCTCCGTGATTGTCCGGCCCAGCTCTGCTTCGAGATTTGCATATGCCTGATGCAGCGAAACCGGAACAGCGACGGTGTATTCTTCTGTACTGGTGACCGTACCATCCTCGCTCTCCACTTCTACCGTGCGGGTACGGGTTTCCCAAGTGTAGAAGCACTTTACAAAGCGGTTTGCTGCCCGTCTGCTGGGAGCATCGTCGCAAAAGCAGAGAGCATAAAAAACAGCCTTGACTCGGATCAGGTCAAGGCTGTTTCCACCTTCCGTCCGCACATTGACGGAGGCGACCGCCGAATCCAGAAGAGAAAAAGCGGTGCGCATATCCTCAATATGAGAACGGAATGCCATAGGCACCTCGGACGAATAGCTCGTTCCATAGAAGGCTGCGGCTACCGCCTGGTTGTTGTGATCCGCACCGCCTGTGCCGATGGAGCACATCGCGGAGATCAGGAGGATGACGGGCGAGAGAACAGCGACCAGCCCCCAGCCGATCCCTTTGCGGAGCTTCTCGTTGGAAAGGGCTGTTGCCGCGACTTTGGCGATCATACCTGCTGTTACTGCCATCAGCGACCACCCGCTGTGCCAAACAGCTTTTCCTTATAAGCGGGAGCGTGGACTTCCAGCAGATACCGCTCGTTGCCGCACTTGTACAGACAGACACCGCGCTGGGGAAACTTGATGAGGTTATATTCTGCCTCATCCAGCTGGAGCATCTCCATGTAAGACCGCTTATCGATAGATCCTGCATTGAACAGGAACTGGTGGGGCGGGATGCTGAACAGCGGCTTGGTCATTTCGCGTACCTGTTCCTGATCAAAGTCCTCCAGATTCTGCGAAGCCAGCAGCATGGCAGACTCCTTTTTGCGGACACGCTTGAGGCAGTTTCGGATGTACTCGATAGCGGTGGGGTTGGAGAGCCAGATGTACAGCTCATCCAGTGCCGCCACCGTGTTTCCTTCGGTCAAGAGCTTGTCCGACAGATAGGAGAGTACATTGAACAGCATGGCGTTACGAACATTTTTCGCTGCGCCCAACAGTCCTTTGACACCGAACACCAAGAATCGGCTGGATGTGATGTTGGTATGACCGTTGAAGAATTGCGCGTCCGCGCCCTTGCACATGGAGTGCAACCCAAGCAGGACTTCTTGAAGAAGATTTTTCGTGTAGAGCTGATGCGCTTCGGCATGATAGTTTTTGAACTCATCTTCGATCAGGTCATAGAGATCAGAGAGAACGGGATAATCTTCTGCTTGCATCCGAGCAAAGTTGCTCCGGTCCGTGATATCCCATTTCTGATACAGCTTCGACAGCATGATCTCGATGGTGTCGATGTGAGCATCGCTGAAATCTTTATAGGCGCGGAAAAAGTCCTTGAGGAAAGAGATGTGTTGTGACAGCAGGGTGCTTTTTCGAAATGCTTCCGGTGCCGCAGTATCATCCGGGTCGCCGCCATCATCCCAGCATTTGGGTTCCAGTACATTGATGATATACTGCCCCGCCATGAGGTCTGCAAAGCAGCCACCCACAGCCTCGCACATCTCTCGCTGCTCATGCTCCACATCCAATGTGATAACGGATTTCCCAGATTCCAGCAAATTGAGAATGAGGAGTTTCATCAAGTACGATTTACCTTGACCAGAGTTTCCAAGAATGAGGATATTGGCAGAAGTCTTATCCTCATCACGCTGGTCGAAGTCTACAAGGATATTACTTCCATATTTGTCCTTGCCGATGTAGAAACCTTTGGCATCCGTCTTGCCGGAGTAGTTGAAGGGATAGAGATTTGCCACGGAGTTGGCGGGGAGCACACGCTCAAACTGAGCACCGAAAGCATTGTACCCCACAGGACTGACGCAGCAGAAGCCTTGCTGCTGGCGGAGCAAGAGCTTATCAACATTGAGCTTGCTACGCACCAGCTCTGTTAGCACATCGGTCTGTAACAGCTTCAGCGCATCGTAGTCTGGGGCGGTCAGTTCAAGATAAACCGCGCAGTGGAACAATGGCTCTCGATTGCGATGCATAGATGCTATCAGCGATGCCACATCCTGTAGATTGCTTTCAGCGGTGACCGTCTGCCGCAAGTCGTTTGTGTTCGAGCTGCCCATACGGTTTTTATTTGTTGCATTTTGGATGATGCGATCCTCCTCCACAGGTGTGAGCTGGCGGGTGTAGATGCGCAGAGTAATCCCGTCCTTCTCACCTAAGTGCCGCAGCAGTGCCTGCTCGTCAGTTTGAGTCGGATACTCTCGCAGTGCCCATACGCAACGGAAGGTGTTGCCGCAGATAAAGTGGTCGGGATTGAATTTCACCACAGAGGGTGCAATCATATCCAGGAAAGACTTGATACCTGTATCCTCACTGATTGTTTTCCTTATGCACTTTTGATTTCTCATAGAAACTCCCAGTCCTTTCTTCCGTGAAAAAACCGCAGCTTCATCTCGAAGCTGCGGTTTCAGTTTAGGATTTATTTTATTCTAATCCATACACCGTTGTTGTCCAAGGAAAGGCATCCGTGGTTCGATGCCCCGCCAAGGGCACCGGCGGCTTTGTAACGCGCATATGGATCATTTGGGAAGAGCGCAATTAGTTTGTTCATGGCATCGTGGACAGAAAAAGAGACTCCAATACTGGGGAAGACGGAAAGGATTGGACATGGCTTCAATACCTGAATGGCAGAGCTACGCTTTATCCAAATAGCCTGCCCTTTTAGGACTCTCTGAATTGCATATCTGGGGAAGACATCTTTAATGTAATTGCCCGCTTCATCAAATACCGGAATAGTTTTGTTCATCATTACATCGCTCCTAATGCATAAAATTATAGCTGTTTTTGATTTGGGCTGGTGCCTCCCAGCCTGCATCGGAGCGCCTTAGTTACTAATATCGTAACAAAAAATCCACACTCCCGCAACCCCTAATTTGCGCCTTATTCGCCCATGATAATCCAGCGTTCGCCATCGTGATCTTCGAACCGCTCGGTGGTCACATTCTGCTCGAAGTAGACTCCCAGCATCCTTTTGAGATCCTGCTCGGTGGCACGACGGACGGTGAAACCGTTATCCTTGATGCTCTTTTCGATGCGGGAGAGATAGCTGAACACGTCGGATTCCTTTTTGCCCTGTAGCCGAACGAGAATATAAAACTCCCGGCTGGATGCCATAAGCACTTGGATGCGATCCAGGTGTGCGCTGTCTTGCTCCAACAGCTTTCGGATGGCGGGCAGATCCTCAAGATTTGCCTGCTGTCGATAGAAATCCTTGTTATTCTCGAAGGACTCCTTCGAATTCAGAGCCAGCATTTCAATTTCCACCTGCCCTTTAATGACATTCAGAAGCGCATATATCCTCGCGCCTACACCGGAGCCCGGTAAGACAGAAATGTTAGTTGGTTTAATAGCAAAAAACACCAGATTCCCCATGCGGGTTGCGATGCCGTAGTCGGTGAAATCATCAATGCCCATGAGCTGCCGAGTAGACTGCTCACGGACATCTTTCTTTTTCTGCCTTCTGTTCATGTGTCAAGTCTCCATTCGTAGTATTGTTGTTTTGTCAGCAGGAATGCTGCAGCGTAGCGGATGAAGTCCAGAATGCTGGTTCCCTCATGCCGGATGGTCAAGAAGGCAAAGACAACCGTCAGCACCAGAGGCAGAGCGATGCCAGTCTGGGTCAGCGCCAGGACAGAGAGAAGAAGTCCTACGCCAATGATGCCAATGTCCCGCAGTTCCCACAGCCACAGAGTAGCCTTTGCAGACAGATTGTCTGGATAAATGTACATGGTTAATCACCCCCGATGAGAACGAGGGAGACCGCGGTTGCTTCCGCGGTCTCCCTCGTGGTTGTTATTCTTTTTCCGTATCTTCCAACGCACTTTCGATGATCTGGATGAGGAACTGCTTTTGCTTGAGGTTGTGGGCTACCAGATATTCCTTCAGCCGCTCGAAGAGCTCTGCCGGGATCTGTACTGCCAAGGTGCGTTCTGCTTTCATGCTAATCTGTCCTCCTTCAAAGTGTTCGGTGAAGATGCGCTCCACATATTCCGCCAGTGTGTTCAGCTCCAGCTGTTCTTTTTCTGCCATGATTTTTGCGTGGAGATCGGTGGATATCATGGCACAGAGGTTCTTTTTTCCCTCCATCGGTTCTGCTCCTTTCCTCGATTTTGCAAGCAAAGCATACTGAAAGAAGGTAAGAAAATCTATTCACCAAACCCAACGAAGAAGCAATGCGAAAGCCAGCGATACCACCAAAGCTATTATGCAGCGCGGAGCATTGCAGCGATCCGCGATATAATAAACTCCACACACGGTATCGCCACACTATTGCCCAGCGCTTTATACCTGGCGCTGTCCGAAGCATCGGGGATATCCGTCCATCCGTCCGGAAATCCCTGTAGGCGTTCGCACTCCAGAGGTGTTAAGCGGCGGATAAGGTAGGCATAGGCTTCTGCCTGTTGGCAAATTAGGTCAGTTGCGTCCTTATACTGACGGGCGCTCTGGGTACTTGCCACATTATTTTGCCTGAAGGCATCCACACGTTGCCGACTAAAGACCGCATGGCGATCCGTGGCAGTCAATGTATATGCCAAATCGTCCTGACAGCCAAGACCGTTGCCACCATTTTGAGGTTGACGATCCACAATGTTTCCGGCAATACAGATAGCATTGGAATCCTGCTCGACCAGCGGCACATTATTGCCGCCTGTGCCGTATCGCGCAGACATGGTCGGCGCGACCTTATGTGGCCCTGTGTAACGGCTATCAATGCCGTGGTTTTCGTATACGAGAGGTTGGTGTCCATGCTCCTGCGCCCGTAGTGTGCCGGACACATTTTCACTGTATTCCATCACGCTGCCGCCCTGATCATTGAGACACAAAACGGATGGCATACAATTCCCTCCGGCAGATCCTTTTAGTGTGGGAGACAGTTCCTCTCCATAGCCTATGCCCCCAGCAGAGACTCCGGCACCCGCGGAGAAGGCGGCAGTCAGCACACAGGGATATCCCTGTCCTGCCTGACCACCTCCTGCTGATAGTGCCGTATGCCGTTCCTCGGAAAGGAAGCAATCCCCGTTGCCTTTGGTCACAACGCCTGAAGCTACGAAGGTCTGTTGTTTCATCCCTGGTTGTGCGCCCAGCGCACCAGCTACATCGTGAAGATCGCGCACCTCATCCCGCTGATTGGCGGCAAAGGCCATGACTCCGTTTCTTCCAGTAGACATCCCGCAGTTGACGCCGAGCGTGGCCGCTACATCGCCAGTCAGATCACCGTTGTAGCCGTCAAAGCCCTCAACAGCTTCATCCGGCTGTGTCACGAAGGTCTGCATCTGCATATTGGTGGTTGCCATCAACGCGCCTGACACGCCGTGCAGGTCGATGCCCTCATCCCGCTGGTTGATGTGGTACGCTTCAAATCCTGTGGGCTGTCCGTCCGGGCGCATGAGCCCCGCTTGGATCTTCAGCGCACGCGCCAGCATCTTCGGCAGCTCCTTGCCGCGCTCAAAGGCGCGGCGCAGGATGCCCAGACAGGCTGTTTTCGATAGATAATATTTTAGGGCTGGGTACGCCTCCAGTATGCCGGACAGTGAGACGCGGATCGGGCGGCGGGGCGCGGCCCCAGTATTGAGGGGCCGCTTGCCTTCCCGCCATGGAGATCGGAACTCCCAATGACGCTGTCCGAAGAGATCCACGGGAGAGGACAGCAGATCCAAGTGGAAATACGGGATCGAAACCAGTTCGGAGTCCGGCTTGCCCGATCTGCGCTTGGGCGGAGCTCCGCCCCTTTCAGCCGTGTCTAAATCAAGCATCGTCATCTGCCCGGTCGTATCGAATCGGTACATCTATGAGACCTCCTTCTCACTGTTTTCCGTTTCGTCAAATACATCAAATAAAAGCTGGGGCGCAAGCGGCCCGGCAAAGTCAGCAAGGAGAAAAATGCGCTTGCGACGCTGCGCGACGCCACACAATTGCGCGTCCAGACAGCGCCACGCAATAGAAAACATATCGCCTGCCGTGAGATCACCGACATCGGGCCATCCGTAAGGATAGGGGCCTGGGATAAGCTCGTTGGGAAAGCAGATCCGCACGATCTCCTCCAGCACGATCCGAAAGTCCTCATACTTCGGTTTTCCGCTTGAAAAGGCCCCCGGCAATAGTGATAGGTAATCCTTTGAGGCAATCTCTGGATTTTCCCCCACTCCACACCGTGCATGAGAGTTTCCCCTCACACGGCGTTCCATCGGGATAACAGCATTTTGTTTCAAACACAATTTACACACTTCGTTGCGGGTAGATGGTTTTAGATTGCGTTCAGATTTGCTTGTTTTCGCAGTTTGTTGAGCTTGTTTCGCTGTTGATCATCCAGCCGCAGGGTTTGGAGCAGGCGGGAAATGGTCTTTTCATCAGTGGCATGAACAAGTTGATGGATAGCCTCACTGACTATAACAAGATTTGCGTAGGCATCTGTTCCGCCTGCCGACTTAGGCCGCTTGTGATGGCAGTGAATTTCATGGAGTGCGAGCGTTCTGCCTGTAACAGCGCATTTTCCATACTGTGCCGCATATAGAGAAATACGGTTGTCCGCATACTCCACAGACTGCCCCAGTCTCGGATTACGCATCAGCCATGTGAGAATTTCAATATTGACACCAAGCATCCGATGAATTTCCTCTCGTCCACTCTCTGTGTAGCGATTGATGCTCCGTTTTTTCCCCAATGGGTTCTTATGCCGGATATATCCTGCGGGTATAAGCGGATGTCCTTTCAGAAAGCGAATTTGGCTGCTGTTGCCGTATTTACTTTTGATGTAGCCCTTTTCTAATTTACCCTGTTTGCTTAGTCCCTGCTTACCCAAACGGTTTTTCATTTGCTTGCCGATGGCGAATGCAATGGGCGAGAAGTCCAGATTGACGCAGGTAGCAACACGATAATAATTGTGCATTCCAATTACGATGGAGTTGTAACGGAAGATTTGCTTACGCTGGTCTTGCTCGCTTTTCGGATGTTGAATTTCCTTAATACACTTCGCCAGTTGGTCTTTTACCCTTTTCTGCGCTTTATCGCTCATGTGAGACCGAACGACATACTTATCTCCCTTGCGCTGTGCTTTCATCTTGAATCCCAGATATTCCGAATAGTGGCGCTTTAGGTTCACCACCTTAGATTTTTCTGGGCTGATGTCCAGTTTCAACCGCTCCTTTAGCCATTGCGTTGTTGCCGCATATAAACAAAATGCTTCTTTGCGGTTTCGACAGAACAGCTTGAAATCGTCGGCATATCGAACGATGAATACAGGCTTTAGGTTGCTTTCACGCAGCAATCGGTACTGGTAGCCACGGTTGATGCTGCCATTTGCGTTGAGACGAGTATATTTTGCGTTGCCGTGCATCGGCATCCATTCCCACTGCGACGCTATCCACCAGTCCAGTTCATTGAGAACAATGTTGGACAACAGTGGAGAGAGAATACCGCCTTGCGGTGTCCCTTTACTTGGGTGGAGAATTTCTCCGTTAGACAACACGATTGGGGCTTTCAGCATTTCCCGAATAATGCACAGAAGCCGTTTATCCTGAATTCCCATTTCCCACATCTGTTGAATCAGCTTTGTGTGGTTTACATTGTCAAAGAAGCCTTTTATATCGATGTCCACAACATAATACAGGTGCGATAACTGTATTAGCTGGTCACATCTGGCGATGGCATGTTCTGTGGAGCGATTCGGTCTAAAGCCATAGGAATGGTCATAAAATTTTGCTTCACAGATTGGCTCCAAGACTTGCAGGACACATTGCTGCACGATGCGGTCTACAATGGTCGGGATTCCAAGGGGGCGGGTTTTCCCGTTTGGTTTTGGGATTTCCACCCTGCGGACAGGGCGCGGGTGATAGCTCTTAAACTGCTTTTGAATCAGCGCCACATATTTTTCCTCGTTCAATTTGGCAAGGTCTTGTATGGTGCGCTTATCTACTCCTGCGGTACTGCTCCCTGTGTTTCCTTTGATTGTCCGATATGCCATTCTAATATTTTCCTCACTGGAAATGAGTTCCATAAGGTGAACAAACACTTTGCCTTTTAAGCTATCGGCATACAGACTGTCCAAAGTCTTTTGCAGGTCGTAATACTCCGCATAACGGATTTTGCTTCTCTTGGGTTTCTTCCGCTCCGAAGTCAACACAGGCATCCACTCCTTTTCAGCGGATTTTCTTTGTCATATTCGAAGCTGTGTTTATTGTGCTTTCAAATTTAACTGTTATCTCGACTTGAGGCTATCCCTCCATCATGTTTCCATGATTTCTACGGTACTGTGCCTCTACTCTCACTGGGATAAAGGGCGATTATGCATTCCCGCCCAGCGTTTCTCTGACTGCAACAGTCTCCACGCTCCCAGCTTTCCACGTTCCAATGGCCCTATCATTTCATGCTTTTAGGTGCTCCCTTTGAGCCTGTGTCCAGCTTTCGCCTTACTGCCTATAACAGTATATGGATTTTCATAAAAACGACTTTTACTCATCCACGGACACCCCGCTATGGCGGGTAGTGCCTTTCGACACATTCTGGGTTTAGACCCTTACATTCGGAAGTTCGTCAGTGTTCTGCACACATTCTCACCATGAGCATGAGACACCCGGCATATAGGCAACATCGTCCACCTCTGGACAGGTTTCGTATCATTGATTATGATGTACGGTTGCTCTCTGCCGACTTTACCGAGCTTCTGACACAGATTTATTTGCTTTATCCGCGCCAGTCGGAGTATCAGTGTGGGCGTTTCAGGGCGTTACCCCATCATTCCACCCATCAGGCCATTAGTTCTGCAAGTGTTTTTTCACCATCCTTTCATTCTTGCGCCTGACCTTTTCAGTCAGGAACGTGTCGCACCATTTTCCCATACCATAAATCTTGGCCGAACATCGAGAGCTGTTCGGCCTCGTAATTTGTCTGCATTTCGCATCTCCTTTACCAGCCTGACCTGTTCCATGAACAGGCCGGAACGCGCCCCCGCAAGACCTGCCCTTGCGCCAGCTACGGACAGATCCTGACATGGGCTGCCCCCGCAGATGATGTCCACGGGCGGCAGCACCGCGCCATTCAGCTTTGTGATGTCGCCCACATGGATCATGCTTGGAAAGCGCTGCTTCGTGACCTCAATGGGAAAGGCTTCGATCTCCGACGCCCACACCGGCGTAATGCCGCTGCGGATTGCGGCCAAAGGGAATCCACCAATACCATCGAACAAGCTGCCCATTGTCAGTTCTCTCATCGTGCCACCGCCTGTACGACCGTGCGTGTGGTGTTGACGGCGGCCTGCGCGGTATATACAGCACTCATGAGGTTTGCCTTGGTGGAGGTATCCAGTCCGAAGGCTCCGGCGATACGGGGAATCTCACCGGCAGAGAGCATGAGTCCAAGCCCTAACAGGGCATGATCCTTGAACACCATAAGTCCGGCGACAAGGATCGTCGCCTGCAAGAACGCCGACAGGCATAAGCCGATGATCTGCTTGCACCATTGAATAAAGCCGTCTGTATATCCGCGAGGGACACTGAACATATAGAGGCTTCCCACAGCGATCTGGATGAGCAGGATGCCGCCGCGCTTTAGATTGGCGAAGAAGACCTTGACAACGGCATAAGCCATGAGGATAAGGCAGAACAGGATCATGATCCCGCTGGTGATGCTGCCGAAGCCCAGCAGCGGCCCTGCCGTCAGGTCGGATATTGATTCCACGGCGTTGAACTCCTTCATGACCTCTCCGTCCACATCCCCGATGGAAGTCCCATAGCCGGTGAGTGCCGCAGTGAAGGTCCCCTGCAGAGAAACGCACAGCTCATAAAGCCGGACCGGAACAACGGTGAAAAGGCTGACAGCCATAAAGCCCTTGATGGCATTGAGGGCGGTCTCGCGGATGTTGCCGCGGCCGCTGGAATACTCCACGCCGGTTTCAAAGCAGGCCACCACCAGCCCTGTGCCGTAGAGTGCCCATGCCAAATAGGAGAAGAACAGCACGATGCTCTGCACCCAATCCATGGTGAAGAGCTCCGCGCCCATGTTTCCCATCTCTGCAAAGAAGTTGCCGAGGAAACCCACGACTTGACCGTAGAACCAATCCACGATCTGGCCGAGTATCTTATCGGCAACAAAATCCCAAATAAACATTGATCGGTTTCACCTCACTTCCGGGTGAGGCCGCACCAGCTGATTTGGGATATGGCAAAGGCCGTACAGCTGGTACGGCCTTCAAATCACGCTTTTGTTACATTGTCTGCTCCCACGCCCGGTCAGCGGACTGGCTCATATCCTGAAATACCTCCAGATAGTCTGACACCGCATCGGACAGCACCTCATAGTCCTGCTGAGTGGGGTGATATACATACCAGCTCACCTTTCCATAGTCATCCCAAATGTGCGGCTCCACGCCGTTTCGGAAATTGGGATTTGAGGTCATCTTTGTCCCCAGCAGATCCGAGAAGCGCAGGCGCAGGGTATCCACCTGTCCTTCGCTGCGGTTGAGGATCGTCAGCTGCAGGGCATTGTACTGATTGGCGACGATTCCAGTGACAAATTGAATCTTTGCCCGGTTCATATCGCTCAGACGCACATAGCAGGCTCTGCCCACATAAGCGGCGTCGGGGTACCGTTCTCCGACGATCTTCCGAAGCTCCTGTTCGTAAAAAGTCATTGCCTATACCTCAAATTCCGATGATCTGCCAGATGTACAGCGGTGCCGTCAGCGTGAACACGAGGCACGCGAACAGGATGGCGGGCGCCGTCCACTCGAACTGGCCGCTTTTTCTGAAGTCAAAATAAGCCGTACCAAGTTTAGCGAAGAAAAACACTGCCAGGATCAGGTCGATGGCGGGAAAGACTACATTGTTCACCACGGTCTTAATCTGACCGGATGCCGTCTGCCATGTGCTTTCCACCGCACCAGCTACATCTGTCTCTTATACACATCTCCGAGCCCACGAGACGTAGAGGAATCTCGT
>ENA-OZRX01000262-OZRX01000262.1-human-gut-metagenome-genome-assembly--contig:-NODE-262-length-14180-cov-5.084248_pt1 | contig 14180 bp, 10 predicted proteins | sample MGYA00243274_ERZ653955 | MGnify/ENA primary metagenome ERZ653955 (study PRJEB26926, sample SAMN06164575) | human gut metagenome | biome: ENVO:00009003; feature: ENVO:2100002; material: ENVO:00002003...
AAGCTTTGCGGACAGCAGGGTAGCTTCGGCTTCCTCCACGCGGAGCTGTGCCGACTGGTAGTCGGTATTGTTCTGCAACCCTTGTCCGATGAGTGCCTGCAGATGTGGGTCGGTGAAAAGCTCGTGCCAGTCCATGCCGCCCAGGCCAAGGTCCAGGCTGTCTTCGGTGGCAGCCGGAGAACCGGCGAGGCTCTCCGTAAAAGCTGCCATTTCTTCCCCATAGAGGCCGTCGGGGACCTCGGTAGCGGGTTTGTATTTGGTGTACACGCCGCAACTGCTGAACAGCAAACCGGCGGCGGACAATAGGATGATATGTTTCTTCATTGTTCCAATCTGTTTTTATTTTATTTTCCTCAATCTTTCGCCCGTTCTGCCTCACTCTTCTGCTTTTCAAGCAATACCTGCATATCGGCTTCTTCCTCCATTGGCGGACGAACCTTCTCCTGTAAGTACTCGAAGATGATGTAGAACACCGGAACGACGAAAAGCAGCGCTAGCGTTCCGATGAGCATGCCGCCTACTACGCCCGTACCCAGCGAAGAGTTACCGTTGGCGCCCGCACCACTCGAGAACATCAGCGGAAGCATACCGAATATCATCGTCAGCACCGTCATCAGGATAGGACGCAAACGGACCTGGGCGGCCGAATAAGCTGATTCCACAATGCCCATTCCCTTGCGGCGCCGCTCGATGGCATACTCCGTAATCAGGATGGCCGTCTTGGCGAGCAAGCCAATCAGCATAATCACACCCGTCTGCAAATAGATGTTGTTCTCCAATCCCAGAACCTTGGCAAAGAGGAATGAACCCATCAGCCCGAACGGTACGGAGAAGATGACCGCAAACGGTATCAGGAAACTCTCATAAAGACATGCCAGGATGAGATAGATAAGGAAGATACAGATGGCATAAATAAAGACAGTCTGCGCACCACCAGTATTGGCTTCCTCACATGCCATACCTCCGTACTCGTAACCGTAGCCCAGCGGCAATGTCTGTTCTGCCACTTCCGCAATCACTTTCTGCACTTCACCGGACGAATATCCTTCCGCCGGATTCACATTAGCGGCGATAGCGCTGTACAGATTGAAACGGTTTGCCGTCTCCGGACCGAGCACCTTGTTCAACGTCACGAACTGGCTGACCGGAGCCATCTCCGTACCGTTGCGCACAAACATATTACCCAGTGCTTGTTCGTCCAGACGATATTCGGGCGATGCCTGCATCATGACGCGGTACACCTTGCCAAACTGATTGTAGTTGGAAATATAGGCACCGCCGCAATAGCTGCCCAATGCGTCGAGCACCGCACCCGGCGAGATACCCGCACGCTTGCACTTGGCAGCATCCACATCTACCGATACCTGCGGGAAATTCATGGCATAAGAGGTATACGCCATAGCCACTTCGGGACGCTGGTTCAACGCACCCAGAAACTGTATCACTGCCTCGTAGAACGTAGCCATGTCACCACCCGTTCTGTCCTGCAGGTTCAGCTCCAGGGAGTTACCCATACCATAGCCCGGAATCATACCCGGCTGGAAGCTGAATATCTGCGCCTCTTTCACGCCGTAGAACTGGGCATTGAGACGGGCCACCACAGCGTCGGACGTGTGTTCGCTTCCCTTTCGCTCACTCCAGTCCTTCAGACGAATGATGATGGTACCGTAGGAAGTTCCCTGGCCGGACATCAGCCCGTAGCCTGCCACCTTAGAATAGTGCTCTATCTCAGGGGTATGTTTCAAAATGTCCTCCAGCTTGTCCATCACCTTCGTGGTTTCTTCCAGTGTGCTGCCCGGCGAGGTGCTGACGTTCACCATGATGACACCCTGGTCCTCCTGCGGCACAAGCCCCGTCTTGGTGGTACTCATCAAGTAGACCAGCAGCACGATGGCGGCTACCAATGAAGTCCATACCATCCAACGGTGGCGGATGAAGAACATGACACCTTTCTTATACTTGCCCAGCACGGCGTTGAACGAAGCATTGTATGCCGCACGCACCCGTCCGTTGATGCTCTTCGCACTCTTCGTACCGTCCGACGGACGCATCATGATGGCGCACAAGGCGGGGCAAAGCGTCAATGCCGAAATCATGGAGATGCCCACTGCCGTTGCCATCGTAATGCCGAACTGCGTATAGAACACACCCGAAGTACCGCCCATAAACGTCACGGGGATAAACACCGCCATGAACACGCAGGTACAAGAGATGATAGCCATCGTCACATCGCCCATCGCATCCTTCGTGGCAAGGTAGGGAGACTTATATCCGGCGTCGAACTTGGACTGCACAGCCTCCACCACCACGATGGCATCGTCCACCACCGTACCGATGGCAAGCACCAGCGCAAACAGCGTCAGGATGTTGAGACTGAACCCCGCAGCCACCAGGCAGGCAAACGTACCGACCAGCGACACGATGATGGAGATGGACGGTATAAGCGTACTCTTGAGGTCCTGCAAGAAGAAGTACACTACCAGAATCACCAGGATAATGGCAATGACCAGCGTCTCCACCACATTGTGTATGGAAGCGAAGAGGAAGTCGTTGGAGCTCATCATCGTCACAAACTCCGTCCCTTCGGGCAAGCTCTTCCTCATCTCGTCTATCTGTGCGGTAATCTGCTTGTTGACGGCGGTTGCGTTGGAGCCTGCCGTCTGGAACATCATGAAAAGTACAGCCGGCTTGCTGTCCATCTCACTGCGGAAACTGTAAGTCAGCGTGCCCAACGCCACATCCGCCACGTCCTTCAGACGGAGCACGGAACCGTCGCTCTGCGAACGGACCACCGTGTTCTGGAATTCCTCCACACTCTTCAGGCGTCCGCGATATTTCATCGTAAACTGGAATACGTTCTTTGAATTTTCGCCCAGCGAACCGGTGGGCGCTTCGATGTTCTGCTCGCCCAATACGGCAGTCACATCCGAGGGAACCAGTCCATACTGCGCCATCCGTTCCGGTTTCAGCCAGATACGCATACTGTAAGTATCGCCCAGCTCCATTACATCACCCACACCCTCGATACGCTTGATTTGCGGAATCACGTTGATGTCGAGGTAATTGGCAAGGAAGGTCTGGTCGTAGCGTCCGTCGGTGCTTACCAAAGCACCGATTTGCAGGAAGCTGGTCTGTCGCTTCTGGGTAGTCACACCGATTTTCGTTACTTCGGCAGGCAGCAGTCCCTGCGCTTTGGATACGCGGTTCTGTACGTTCACCGCAGCCATGTCGGGGTCCGTGCCCTGCTTGAAGTAGACCTGTATGGTGGCAGAACCGGCATTGGTGGCGGTAGAGCTGATGTACATCATGTTCTCCACACCGTTGATGCTCTCCTCCAACGGCATGATGACACTGTTCAATACGGCTTCGGCATCTGCACCGGTGTAGTTGGCGCTGACGTACACCGTGGGAGGCGCAATGTCAGGATATTGTTCCACCGGCAGCGTAAAGAGCGAGATAAGCCCTATCACCAGAATCAGTACGGATATGGAGATAGCCATCACCGGCCGCTTTATAAATATATTTCCTTTCATCTTAATGGGTCATTGATAGTTGATAAATAGCAGTTCATTATTTCACCTGTGTCCCTTCGCGCAGCAGTCCGGCACCGGTGGAAACAATCTCGTCGCCGACTTCCAGTCCGTCCAGCACTACGTATTCGCGTCCGTCATTTATTCCGGCCACGGTAATCAAGGCAGAAACGGCCTTGCCATCCACTACCTTATATACCACTGTCTTGTCCTGCAACTGCACGGTGGCCTCTTGCGGAATCACAATACAGTTCTTATAAGTGGTAGGCACCACCACCGTGCCCGACGCCCCACTGTGGAGCAGGCGCGATTCATTGGGAAATACCACACGTGCCACTACCGTACCCGTCTGACGGTCAATGACGCCACTGATGGACTCGATGGTTCCTTTCTTGTCATAGACGGAATTGTCGTTCAGTCTCAGTTCCGCTTGAGGCATGTTCTTCAATGCCTCGTCCATGCTTCCGTATTGGCGGGTCAGGGCAAGCAACTGGTTCTCGGTCATGGAAAAGTAAACGTACATGTCGCTGTTGTCACTAACCGTTGTCAGCGGTTGCGGCAAGCTGGGGCTGACCAATGCCCCTGCACGGTAGGGCAATGCCCCCACCACCCCGTCGCTGGGACTCTTCACTTCCGTATAGGAGAGGTTGTTGCGTGCGCTTATCTCCTGGGCCTCGGCCTGCGAGAGTTGCGCCTTGGCGGTAAGGTAGCTGTTTTCGGCAGTCTTCAGGCTGAATTCCGAAACCACTTTCTGCGCATACAATTCCTTGTTGCTGTTATAAGTCAGTTCGGCAGTAGCCAGTGCGGCACGTGCAGCCTCCACATTGGCAACGGCCGTTTTGAGTGCAGCCTTGTAGGGAACCTGGTCGATGATGAAAAGCAGTTGTCCCCGGCGCACCTTCTGCCCCTCGGTCACACACAACTTCTCGATGGTACCCGACACTTGCGGATAAATATCTATGTCCTGCCGTCCGCGTATCGTTGCTGAGTACGAAGTGGAAAGCTCTTTGTCCGTCGCCTCCACTTTCATGGTAGCATAAGAAGGTTTCATTCCGGAAGCATCCGATGCCTGCTTGCAAGATGCCAAACACATTGTACAACCGACAATCCCTATCAGCCGTATCCATTTCCTGTTCAATGTAATCATACTTTTTCTCATTGTCTTTTTGTTAAAACTGGTGGCAAAAGTAGGAGAAAGGAACAACGCCATAATGACCAATTACACTCCAAAGATGTTCCTTTTTCGACATTCATCTTTTTTAAGGCTAATGAATTGTCTATAAATGACATATAGAACAAGAAAGCCGCATAATGGAACATCCCATATTTCCCATTATTCACCAACTTTGCAAAACGAAAAAGGAAGAATATGGAGAAAGGGAACATAAAAATCGTAGAAATCGCGGACTTTAAAAACAGCGAACATGTCCTTGACTATGTAGACAATGACTTTGTCATAATCAACAGTCTGGAGGGAAGCCCCTACAATGAAGATACAATAAGATTGGGATGCTTCCTTATCGCTATCTGTCTAGAAGGCTGCATCCAGTTGGACGTCAACTACAAAACCTACCAACTGGAAGCAGGCGACTTACTGCTCGGCCTTCCCAATACCATTATCAGCCACGCGATGGTAAGCCCGAAGCACAAGATAAGGCTTGCCGCATTCTCCACACAGTTCCTACAACGCGTGGTCAAGATGGAGAAGGATACATGGAATACCGTTATGCATATCCACAACAATCCCATAAAGTCTGTCGGGGAGGAAGGGGACAAGGAAATCTTCAAATTCTACCGAGAACTGCTTATGGCAAAGATAAACGACGAGCCTCATCACTATCACAGGGAAGTGATGCAATACTTGTTTTCTGCCATTTTCTGTGAGATGTTGGGACACCTCAACAAAGAAGTGAACCCTTCAGAAATGACAGTCGATACAAAAGAAAGCATCAAACAGTCCGACTATATCCTGCGTAAGTTTATAGAGATGTTGTCCAAAGACAACGGCATACACCGTTCTGTAGGATATTATGCCGATGCACTCTGCTATAGCCCCAAACACTTTTCGAAGGTCATCAAGCAGGCATGCGGACGTACACCGCTGGACTTGATAAACGAGAATGCCATTGAACACATCAAGTACCGGCTGAAGCATTCGGACAAGTCCATCAAGGAGATTGCAGAAGAATTTAATTTCCCCAACCAGTCTTTCTTCGGGAAGTATGTGAAGTCTTATCTGGGTATGTCTCCGGCACGCTACCGCAATACGAAAGAGGAATGATTTCCCCTACTCTTGGGGCTCACTCCGTAAAGGTCTGCATTAGGAAGCTAAACCTTAACTTTACGACGCTAAAGGTCAACTTTACGATGGCTAAACCTCAACGTATCACTTCATCACACACCGCATCCTGGAAAGCGCGTGCTTCCCTGCCCGACAGTGCATTCTGGTTCATGATGGCAAAGGCTATCTCGTGTCCGTTGCGGGCTTTAAGGTAGCCGGCCAGACAGTTGATGGCGGTAAAGGAACCCGTCTTGGCATGTACATTTCTGTGGGAAAGGGTGCCTTTCTTCATGCGGAACTCCAGTGTACCGTCCACGCCGCCAATGGGCAAAGCCTTATAAAGTTTCTGGAAAACATCCGTACGCGAGTAGGCATATCGCAGGAAAGAAACCAAGAGTTCCGGTGAAATGTAGTTGTAATTGGAAAGGCCGCAACCATCTGCCAGATTATACCTATCGGGGTTATATCCCATCTCTTTTATCAGCATGCGGATGGCAGAAAGCCCGTCCTCGGCAGAGACACGCTTCTTTCCGCTGCTCTGCACACCCAACCGGCAGAGCATGGCTTCGGCATTGAGATTATCGCTCTCCTTCATTATCTGTTTCACCACATCCTGCACGGAAGTTTCATAGGAAGCCATCCGTACGGAGAGGCTGTCTTGCCGGAACTCACCGAAGAGGTAAGAGACTTCCGCTTCTGCCGCCGGAATGCACCGGATGCCCCGTGCCTGCAACCGTTCCATAAAGGTATGCATGAAGAAGTCCTGCGAAGAAAATATATTGACCGTACCTGCACGGCGGGCATCGACGTTGCCCGTCACGGTGATGTTGTTCCCGTTCACCAGCCAGTCGCGCGACACACGGAAACGTCCGGCAGAAGGGGTACGGCTTTGGGTCTTGTTCGTCAGTGTATAATAGGAAGAGGCGGGAGTGCATTCAAGGCGTGCGCTGTCGCCCCGTTCACCGGGTGTGGCGGTAACCTTCACCACTCCTTTATTCAGCATCAGCGGTGAGAGGTAGGGCTGGAAGGAATAGGGAGTATCATCCCACAACCAGCCGCTGCCCCAGTACAAGGAGTCTTTCATGGAGACATCTCCATACACCTTGCCTTTGATGACAGAGAAGGGGAAACGGGCCACGGTAGCCACCAGGGAATCCAATGCCTCTTCATCAAACTCCGGGTCGTAACCGCCTATCACATACATATCCCCCTGCAAGGTATCGCGCTCAATGGTTCCCTGATACCACACTTCCGTACGGAACGGCTCGTCGGCTTCGGGACGGGAAAGGGCGGTAATGGTGGTCAGCAGCTTCATGGTGGAAGCGGGACGGGAAAGCTTGTCCGCCTGATAGCCGTACAAGGGTTTGCCGACAGTCAGGTCATAGACTGAAATGGCCACATTAGAGCCTGCGGGAAGTTTGTGTTCTATCAACGCATCAATCCGCGCAGAGAGCGGCTTCACCGGAGTTACCGTCTTTTGGGGCCATAATGGGAGCAGGCAGACGGATAAAATTAACAGCAACAATATCCTTTTCATAAATATATTTATCTTTAAAGGCAAAAGTACGACAATCTTACAAATGAACAACAACCAGGTAGTCTTTTCATAAATTATATCCAGCCATCCATCTTATATTCCTTTAAAAATACTACTTTTACATAGGCAAAATCTCCCAGTTACTATCACTTTAAAATTGATGTATCATGAAACTACAACTTGCAATTGCCAGCTTTACAATATGCCTCCTTTTCTTCCCCATGCTTCGGGCACAAGAATCTCCGCGCATTGTCAGTTATGACTTAACCGTACAGATTGATGTACCGAACCGACAGGTCGAAGTAGGCGGTTCGTTTGAAATCGATTTCCAGGACAGTGACTCAATCTCGTTGGTACTATGGCGCCATGCCCGTATCGACACACTACGCCACAGCAACCGGGAAATAACCTACCGTTTCGATACGCTTGCCCCGGCACCTGCCCAATTCATTCCCGACGGACGGACCTTGACCCTCTACCGGCCGGCAGGAGCCGATGACCGCTGCCGCATAAATACCCGTTACACACTCTACATGCAGGAAGTGCAGGGCCCTGCAAAATCATTCAATGACCATTGGATTGAACTTGGTTACTATACGGGATGGTATCCTGTCTGCAACGGTAACCGGGCAGATTATTCGCACTTACGAATCGACATCACTGACGGTTATACGGTGAGCGGCTCAGGTATTATTTCCCATACAGAAGAAGGGATATGGGAAATGGAGCAACCTTGGGAGAATTTCGACAATGTTATCCTGGCTTCACCCATGCTGAAAAGCCGCCGCATCAATGATAACGGAACTACCATTGAACTTATCTATACAGACTTCCCGGATGCCGGTGCAGACTCGGCACTTCAATGTTGCCACAATGCCTTGAAATTCTTCCGACGCCTTTATAAAATTGCGGGAGATGAGGATATTTACATGAAATTCCTGCTTTCAGCTTCCGGCACCTCAGGAGGGTACAGCCGTAAAAATTTCATTATGCTCAGTTCCCGAACATTCAATGAATATGTACTCAAGAACACCGCCCACGAAATCGGCCACTTCTGGTGGAACAAGGCTCCGGTGGAATCTTGGCACGACTGGCTGAACGAATCTTTTGCCGAATTCAGTGCTTTGCAATACATACGCCACGCCCGCGGCGAAAAAGCCTATGCCGCTTACATCGACGCCTACCGTAAGGAAACACGCCATATCCGTCCTATCTGGGGTATTGACCGCAACGACCGCGAAGCGCATCTTGCCCTCTATAGGAAAGGGTCAGTACTACTCGCCGACCTGCTTGTCCGAGTGGGTGAAGAACCTTTCTTCAACTTTCTGGCAGGTGTCATCCAAGCCCATATAACAGACACATCGGCTTTCCTGGATTTTGCGGAAAGCCGATTGGGACGTAAAAACCGGGACTGGATTGAAAAGCGGTTAAAAGAATAAACACCTGATTATTCTTCAACTGTTCCTTTCGCCACCGGCTTCTCAAAATGAGTGCCGCACTTCCTGCATACATACTCCCAATGCTCAGTGCCCGGAGGTGCGGCCGACAATGCCGCAATAACAGCAGCCACCACAGCACGCACCCGATGGCTCTTCTTCAGCACAAACTTAATCTCATCCGAACCGCAATGGGGGCAGTACCTCAACTGTTCCGGAATCATCTGGTTCCGTTCAAGCAGACGGAGGGCATTGTCATATTCGTCCTCATAGACAAATATATCCACTCCCGTGACATCACGGACATATCCGCGCATCACGGAAGACATGTTTTCATTATGCAAAACAGACGCAATGCCCTCATTCTTCAAGGCACCCTGAATAACATGTGCCTGAAAGGCATCGTCGCAGGTGATTAGCTTTACGGTTTTCATCTTTTATGTTTATATGAAACAATAGTCATGGGTTCTACAATGCCTCCTTGAATATCTCTCCCACCGTGGGGTGCGGAAAGACAATCTTCTTCCATTCATCGGCAGTAAGTTTCAGTTCAATAGCCATGCCTGCCAGCGTGATGATTTCCGAAGCGGGATTACCCAAGACATGTGCCCCCAATACGGTATCGTCACTGCCCAACAGTAACTTGCAGACGCCATTCACTCCTTCATTCTCTGCTACAAAGCGACCACTGTACGCCATCGGAAGCTTCACAGCACGATAGGCAACGCCTCTCTTCTGCAGGGATTCTTCTGTCTCGCCCACACCGGCTATTTCGGGATTGGTATATACCACGCCGGGGATGGCACGGTAGCTCATGGCATCCTTCTTGCCAATGATGGAATGTATGGCTACTTCCGCCTCGCGGACGGCTGTATGCGCCAGCAAGGAATATCCCGTCAAGTCGCCGCAAGCATATACTCCGGGAACTGAAGTTTGCATCTGTCCGTTGACAAAGACATTTCCGCGCTCCGTTCTTTCCAAGCCCAGATTCTCCAATCCGAAGCCTTTCATTACCGGACGGCGCCCGACACTCATCAGAAGCCGTTCGGCAACGACGGAACCGGGACTGTCGGCTGTTTCATAATTCACCTGGATAAGGGAAGAAGCTTCGGCAGTATCCGGCATGACAGACACTACTTTTGCACTCAGCATGAACTTGATTCCCCGCTTGGCGTACTCTGCACGGAGCATACCCGCCAGCTCTCGGTCCATACCGCCTCCCAGTATCTCGTCCAGCATCTCGACGACGGTTACCTGCACTCCCAGGCTGTTGAAGAAAGAAGCGAACTCCATACCGATGACACCGCCGCCGATGATGGCAAGCGAAGCGGGCAGTTCCTTGTTGTCCAGCGCGTCACGATGGGTCCAGTAAGGCACCTTGTCTATACCGGGAATGGCAGGGACAAAGGTTTCGGAACCGGTGCAGAGCAGCAGGTTCTCGCATTCGTAGGTTTCTCCGCCGCACTCCACATGATTCTTGTCCGTCACTGTGGCCTCTCCGCTGACAATCGTCACACCATGGGCAGTCAGCTTTCCTTTGACTCCCAATACCAGCTTGCGCACTACCTTCTGCTTGCGGGCAATAATCTTGGGCAAATCGAACGATACTTCGGGCACACTGACCGCATACTTCGAAGCATGGCGGGCTCCGTCATAGGTCTTGGCCGAATACAACAAGGTCTTGGTAGGGATACACCCTTCATTCAGGCACACTCCACCGAGACTCTGCTTCTCAAATAGTACGACACTCAATCCTGCTTTTCCGGCAGCTTCGGCAGCAGTATATCCCGCAGGACCTCCACCGATAATGGCAACTTGGTATTTCATGGAATCAATGATTAATGGTTAGTGATTAGTGGTTAATTTGTGCGCAAGTTAATAAAACCCGTATTATCCGGCAAAAAAGAGTACTTCTTTCTTTCGGAGAATACAGCGTAAAGAGGAAATAATTATCTTTGTCGTGCAGCATTTACAAAGAATGCCACGTCCAATGGACATAAATCAAATAATAACCAACATGAAAACGACTGACTTATTCCAATCCATCCTTTTGTTCGCTCTTTTCCTTTGCGGCCTGACGGCTTGCAATGATAGCGATGAAATCCGCCTCTCGCCCTTTCAGGAAACTACCGTGAAGGGCGAAGCCTCTACCCTGCAGATAGACCTAACACGCGGCGACTGGCGCATAACCTCCATCACCACCCCATGGGGAGACCTCATGATGGATGGCAACAAGCTCCCACAACTGGAAGGTACGGGAAGCCTGCATTATAAATGGTGGGACTTGGAACGGGACACCGACAGCCATCTCATCCTGCACTTTAAAGACAACTTTGACTTAGGTGAATCCCGTAGCCTCATCATCAACCTTGAGATGAAAACGGGACTCTACAAGGAACAAATCATCATACACCAAGAACCGTGCACTAACTTCTATCAGATAGAGTCCATCGAATACAGCGTGGAAGAAGGTGACGGAGTGAAAGAAGCCGGAACAGGACCTGATAAGAGTACCTATAAAAATGAAAATCTGGGAAACACAACCGACAAGCATGACTACTATCCATTCATCAATAAATGGACAGAATACGCATTCATACCCGATGGGCACTCTGATGAAACCTTCAAAAGCATAGACCCGGAGAAACGTAGCATCTATCTGCCCAACCACATAGAAGACGGAAAAATAATCATGGGACAACAACTGTTATTCTTCATCAACCAAGGCAAGTATTACAAAGAAGACGAACTGAGATATAAACATTTTGAAGTAGACATAGTAGGTATGAAATGGAACATATACACTTCAACCATCTACTACAAACGGCTTCAAGTGACATTCACCGCCACTCTTTCACGTCCCGGTAGCGATACAAAGAAGGTACTCAAGGGTAAATTCATGCAGAGATACCCTTATGACTGCTCGGAAATACATCACGAAGTAAAGGATTCTTTAGAAGATTAGAGTCCGGTGTCTGTCAGACAAGACTCCACCTCCTCCCTGCTCAATGCCGGAGCTTGCCCATCGGCAAGCTTACGGCATACCAGCCGACCGGCCGCCAGCGCTTCCACCTTTGTTGCAAATGGCAGGCGACCGCTCAAAGCAGGTATAAAAGGTTGATATATCAGGGTATCGGCTCCATGCAGCACCACGTAGCCGTAACCGCCTTCCACCTCCATCACCCGGCATTTCAACTCATTGCCACCGCCGGCAGTATGACCCGAACAGCAAGAAAGGCATACCGCCATCACAGCCGGTACACCTATCTTTATCATAATAAACATCAGCTTCATAAGTTCCGTTCAGTTATGGGGCGAATCAGACTTCCTCTTCCTCATCGGGTAGAAGTTCGTACACATCATCAAAGTAGCTGGTACCACTTGTTCCTGTCAGCACAAAACCACGTTCGCCGGTAGAGAAACCAACGGCAGCCCTGCGCGAAGAAGCACCGGAAGGATAATTATGTACATCTGTAATGGGGGTAAAGTCGTCATCGGAATCGCCGTACCATAAGTCCTTGTCAGGGTCGTACAGCCAGTAGTCGCTGCTCAAGGAAGTGCTGTTACGTATTCCCGTAGCCACAAATCCCCTTCCACCGATGACGAAGGATACGGCTTCGGACCGTGTGATGGCGTAGTCATCGTCATAGTCATTGTCGGAGTCCGTATCGGCAATGTCACGCAACTGGGTCCAGTTGCTTCCGTCGAACTTCCAGAAATCCACCAGATCGGTACTGTTGTTTCGCCCGCAACAGATGTAGGCCACCTCATCGATGACGAATGCCGTACCGAAGTAGCGCTTCTCGCCTCCATACCCGCTCACCGCTTCCCATTGCGAACCTTCGGCGCCATTGGGGTTGAAACGGTAGAAGTCCATCTTGTAGGCACTCTCGCTGCCGGTAGCGTCGCTGTTGCAGCCCGTACCGACATAGCCATATCCGCCTATACTGAAAGCCAGGGCACCATCGCGTACTCCACCTTTGAAGTCGTCTTTCCGTGTCCAGGTATCCGTGGCAGGGTCATACTCCCAGGTATCTGCTACACAGTAGGACGAGGAGCCGTCCTTTACGGAACCGGTCGTAATGTATCCCTTGCCATTCACGGCAAAGCCCACGGCAGCCTTGCGCCCGGCAACGGGCATGTCGGCACACTGCGTCCAGCTGTTCCGGCTCATGTCATACTCCCAAAGGTCGTTCAGGTAATCCTTGTTCGCTCCGTAGAAGCCGCCACACAAATATCCATAATTGCCGATGGTGAAGCCGGAGGCATAAGCGCGGTACACACCGTTATAGCTGGCTTTCTTCATCCACTGCCCCTGAGTGTATTCATCCTCGTCCGTACAACTGCCGGCAATGCACACGATGGCCAGCAACATTATTCCTACCAATAGTCTGTTCATTGTTTATTGTTTTTTTAATGATTAAGCTTTATACTTCCCACTTTCCAAAACAAGAAGCTGCGGGAGGTCCTTTTTGTCTGTCCGCAAAAGTAAACCACCGCAACCACACCGACAAAAATAACCGACGAACAGTCCGAAATTCCCGTTAAACGCCTTTACCGATAAAAACCGTCCGAACGCCGATTTTTGTAGGAAGATATAAAAGTTTTGCCTTTCCTTTGCCGCCAACTAAAAGAACAGAAATGAAGAAGTCATTGTACAGCTTATTCGCAGTCCTCGCTATCTTCTGCGCCTGCCAGGACGAGAACTCGCAGCTTGGAAAGAGCCTCGTGGAAAGCTCCTTCTATAATGTATACGCAGACACCTGCTCGGTAGACATCAGCACCATCCTGCTAGACTCCATAGAGACCCGGGGCGACAGCATCTGCCAGCTAGGACATTACCGGAGCAGCGCCTGGGGAGAAGTATCCGCCACCTACTATGCCGAATACTCCACGTCCGACTTCACCCCCAACACAGACTATACCTATACCCTCGACTCCCTCGTACTGCGAATGATACCTTCGGGCCATTTCTGGGGAGATACCCTGACGCAACAGCGCATCTCCATCTACCGGCTGAAAAAACCTATCGTGCTGGACAACGACGAGGACCTTTACAACAGCACCGTACTCCCGACGGAAGATGCCCCGCTCTTCAGCTTTACCTTCACCCCCTGCCCGGGGCGGAAGAAGGAAGTAAGCGTCCGCCTGCCCGACTCATGGGGACAACAACTGCTGAATGACCTCGTGGCCCAGGACGACTACTTCGATACCCAAGACAAGTTCAAGAAGAAATTCCCCGGACTGGTCTTTGTTCCCGAAAACGACGGGCAGTGTATCACCGGATTCATGGTGAACGACTCTGCCATGAGCATCAACCTCCACTATCAGGAAGTCTCCAACCAGCGGACCGGACAAGTGCTGACTTTCAACGTAAACACCGACTATGCCTATAC
>ENA-OZRX01000299-OZRX01000299.1-human-gut-metagenome-genome-assembly--contig:-NODE-299-length-13187-cov-4.381968_pt1 | contig 13187 bp, 10 predicted proteins | sample MGYA00243274_ERZ653955 | MGnify/ENA primary metagenome ERZ653955 (study PRJEB26926, sample SAMN06164575) | human gut metagenome | biome: ENVO:00009003; feature: ENVO:2100002; material: ENVO:00002003...
GAGATTCCTCTACGTCTCGTGGGCTCGGAGATGTGTATAAGAGACAGATATGATTCTCTTTTGCAGGATGGATGCTATTTGTTGTTTTAGCAGCGGTGCATTGATAGGTTTGGACATATATCCGTCGAACCCGTTTTCCAGTACTCTTTGTTCGTCCGATGCATAAGCAAAAGCGGTTATGGCAATGATAGGCACATCAGCAGATAACTTTCTTATTTCTTTTGTTGCTTCGTAACCGTCCATTCTCGGCATATTGATATCCATTAAGATGATTTGGGGCCGGTGTTCCTTAAACTTTTCTATTGCTTCCTGACCGTCCCAGGCATGAATAAGAGAATATTCTTTCCGTAGGATAGACTGGAACAACCGATAGTTACTTTCGTTATCTTCGGCTATCAAAATAGTCAGTTTGTCTTTTTGAACGGTAATCGGTTGGAATTCTTCAGCCTTTTTTTCGCTCAATCGGGCCGGTTGATAAGGAATGGTAAACCAGAATGTAGAACCCTTCCCTTCCTCGGATTCCACTCCTATCGTTCCATTCATGTGCTCTATGATTGTCCGGCAGATGGAAAGCCCCAGCCCTGTGCCTTGTGCAAAAGAGTTCAGTTTGACGAAGCGTCCGAATATAGAATCTTTTTTATTGGCAGGAATGCCGCATCCCGTATCTGTGACATGGAAGTATAGCATTTTATCGCGTATCTCGTATCCGAATGTGATGCTTCCTTTTTGAGTAAACTTGATGGCGTTTGTGAGGAAGTTATTGATAACCTGCATGAGCCGGTTTTTTTCCGTACGGATGAAACATGAGGAGAGGGGAGTTTCCGCAATGAGCTGTACCCCACTTCCTTCCATCCGGCATTTGGTGATGTTCTCCACTTCCTTTATCATATCATTGAGGTCTATATTTGAGTAACTGAACTCCAAAGTTCCGGCTTCAATTTTGGATAAATCTAATATATCACTGATAAGCTGTAATAACAGTGTATTATTACTCTCAATAATATTGATATATTCCTGTTTTTCCTGTTCCTCTTCCGTTGAGGCAAGAATATTGGAGAATCCGATAATGGCATTCAGAGGAGTACGGATTTCATGGCTCATATTGGCCAGGAAAGCAGATTTGAGTCGGTTGGATTCTTCTGCCCGGTCTTTAGCCGACATCAGTTCCTCTTCCATCCTTTTCCTGTCTGTAATAACTAAGGATGAGCCGACCAGGGTGAGTGGCCTGTTCTGCTCGTCTCTTGTCTCTATTGTAGCCTGTGCTTCCACCCAATCAATTTTTCTTCCGTTCTTTCCTTTGTTCAGCACACGGTATTCTTCTTTGACTTTATTGATTTTTCCTTCTATCAGATCGTGAAAAGCCTGCATAACCCTTGGGCGGTCTTCTTTGATTATTTTAGAGAAGTATTGTTCATCCGATACACTCAACTGTTCTTCCTTGATTTCTCCCGGCATGGCAGTCATAATGATTGGACGATTGATGTCGCATAGAATGGAGTGTTCTTTAAGATTCCATTTCCAGGGTATGATATTGGCTATTTCCAGTGCCAAAGATAATTTATGGTTAGTCGAACTCAGCATTTGTTGTGCATTATGCAACTCCGTGCTGTCAAGACAGAACATGTCAATCGTGTCTTCTTCTAAAGACGGGCTGAGCACGATATCATAGAAAGTGTCTACGTCTTTAAAGTAATAAGGGAATGTGATGGAGCGCTTTTCTCTTAAAGCTGTTTCCATAAAATGGGTAAATTCTGTCATGGATTCAGGAAATAGTTCGGAACCCTTTTTCCCGATTATATTTTCTTTTTTCCGGAAGCAAGTTTCAAAGAAACGGTTAACGTCACAAAAAATTGTTTCAACAATATTCCCGTTTTCATTTCTAATCACTTTCTCTTTCATATAGAGAATAGGCATATTGTCGATAAGGTTTGTATATTTGATTTGGTTTTCGAATTCTTGCTTTTGAACCCTTCTTAGTTCTTTCAACATTTGTATGCGTTTTTGTTGGATAAGGGCTATCAGCAAAAGTGTGATGAATATTCCTGCGATAACCCATATATATTTCTTCAGGAAATTTTCCGGCTTATCATAAAATATGCTGTTTTGAGGGCATAATTTAGGGTTGAGTCCTTTATTGACCAGCGTCGTATAATTAAATGTGGGATGAGCATCTGCAGGAACAAAGAAAGGAATTTCCCTTGCCGGCTTTCCATTAAGTATTTGTGAGACATTCCGGAGCAGTTCATTGATAAATATCTTTTCATTATACATATATCCGCCCACCATGCCTCCGTCGTCCATACCGGCATAGCGGATAGAGAACAGGGGAGAAGAAATGCTGGAAAGGCTTCGGTATGCGTTTATTAACATTTGTTGTGAGGTTAAGGTTTCCGCAAACCATGTGGATACTAAAACTCCGGTTTCTTTGTCGGCATTTCTTAAGGCATTATACAATTCGGGTAGCGTATAATTATAAGAGGAGATAAATTGATATTGGAGATATGGAAAATCCCGGGCTATAATATTCTTTAACTGCTTGTTGTATTCAGGGTTAGGATAAATGCCGTCTCCCAAAAAAATAAGTTTTTTCATATTGGGAATCATGCGCGTCATTAGTTTTACGCTTTCTTTCAGATAGGCCGGAGTATGCATGAAGGTGATATTGTAATCATCTCTCAAGCTGTCTACATGAATTTTATTTTCAGGAGTTGTCACATCTTGTTTTCTGTAATATTCTTCTGTATATATGTATGGATCGGAATCGCATACTAAAATAGACACGTCTCCCCACATTTCCTTTATCTCTTCTCTGAAAATCATGCTCATACTTCCCAGCAGGACCAACAGCTTGGGAGGAGTTTTGCCATACTTGTTTAAAAGCATTTGTGGAAACCTGTCTACCATAACAGAATCGTTTACCATAAAAAGATTTAGGTGCTCAATGTATGCATCAATATCTTTTAGTTCGGATATTTTGTGCATGATAGGAGAGGTGATACTGTTACTCCAGGGGGCGGATTCGTTATAACTGTTTAAGATGAGTACATAATCATATTGCCTATGATCCCTGTCAGAGGCTTTGGCAGAATATGTACCGGCAAAAAGCAGACAAATGCAGATTGTCAGTGTTTGAAAGAATTGCCTTGATGTGGCTGTGTGTTTATTATTCATAGCAGAAAATAGACTCTTTATGTTATACTCTTTATCAGACTTCTTACAAAAGTAAAACAATATCAGACAGTTATGTATAAAAACTCCCTTATTAACAAATATTAATTTCACGAGTAAGTTCTCACAGAAGAAGATTTTTTATGATATTTTGAGCAGAATGGGAAGTTTGGCTAACTTATACGGTGAAATTGCCATTTTTCAGGCGATGAAAAGCGATTAACTTTGCAATATCAGAAAAAGATAAAAAACAGATAAATATGAAAATAATAAAATCAACCATTACCGCCCTTGGCTTGTTATTCACAGTAACTGCTTGTGCAGGCAATAAAGAAAGTAAAAACCAAAACATGAAAGGAGAAAATATGGAAATTGTTCATTTAACCAAAGCAGAGTTCTTGAAGAAGGTATATAACTATGAAGCCAATCCCAATGACTGGAAATATGAAGGTGACAAACCGGCTATTGTTGATTTCTATGCTACATGGTGCGGCCCTTGCAAGGCATTGGCACCCGTATTGGAAGAGTTGGCAAAAGAATATGCCGGAAAGGTTTATATTTATAAGATAGATGTAGACAAGGAAGAAGAATTGGCCGGTGCATTCGGCATACGAAGCATACCGACTTTGTTATGGATTCCTCAGAGTGGAAAACCGACTGTAACACAGGGAGCATTACCGAAACCTGAACTGAAAAAGATGATTGACGACACTTTATTAAACTCTAAATAAATGTTCTCGTAAACAAGTGGAGAAGATAGGGCATAAATCTTTTGCCCTGTCTTCTTTTTTATTTAAATAAGTATGCGTATATTTATACCGACAATAAACTATGAATTATGGAATATCGTTTTAATACACCGCTCAATGGCAATATAGCGATGACGTATCATTATCATGAGGATGCTGCTCTCCGGCGTGATAAAAGCTTGTATAAATTCGTATGGGTACAAAGTGGCACGCTGGATATAGAAGTAGACCATGTGGTAATGCACCTTGAAAAAGATGAAATAATATCGCTGACTCCTTTGCATCATGTTGAGGTAAAAAGAGTGGAAGGTGAGTACCTCACTTTCTTGTTCAATAGCAATTTTTATTGCATTTACGGACATGACAAAGAAGTGTCATGTAATGGTTTCCTGTTTCATGGTTCGTCCCACATCATGCGTTTGCAGCTCTCTGCGGCCCAGTCGGAACAATTGAAAAGCATCATTGATATATTTGCCGGTGAATTCGGCATAAAAGACAATTTGCAGGAAGAGATGCTCCGCATTATTCTGAAACGTTTTATAATCACTTATACCCGCATTGCCCGTGAAAAATTAGACGTGGGACAAGATAAAGAAAAGAGCTTTGACATTATCCGTCGGTATTATGTGTTGGTAGACAATCATTATAAAGAAAAGAAACAAGTGCAGGACTATGCCGAAATGCTCTACCGCTCTCCCAAAACCTTGTCCAATCTGTTTGCCGCCTATGGGTTGCCTTCTCCGTTGCGTATCATACATGAGAGGATAGAAGCCGAAGCCAAGCGTTTGTTGCTTTACACCAATAAGAGTGCGAAAGAAATAGGTGAGATATTAGGCTTTGAAGACTTGGCTGCTTTCAGCCGTTTCTTTCGAAAAATGGCAAAGGAAAGTATTTCTGAATACCGGAAAAAAGAGAAAGAAGGAATAATGGCAAACTAAAACGGTATAATTGCCATTTCACAGGGAGGAAAATCTGCCGACCTTTGCAATGTAAGTTAAACCCTTAAAAATTAAAGCAAATGATGGCAAGATTAAATTCCCTGTTTACTGCATTTCTGACAATTGCAGCTTCCACTCAAAAGTTAGGTATTAACCTGATTCGCGTGGCAATTCTGGTGATATTCGTGTGGATTGGTGGTTTGAAATTCTGGAACTATGAGGCCGAGGGTATTGTGCCTTTCGTAGCCAACAGTCCTTTTATGAGTTTCTTTTATACTAAGAGTGCTCCCGAATATAAAGAGTATAAATTAAAAGAAGGTGAGTTTGATGAGGCCAAGCATCAGTGGCATGAAGAGAATAACACCTATGGCTTTTCTCATGGATTGGGCATTTTGATTATGACCATTGGCATTCTTACCTTCTTGGGTATTTTCTCTCCGAAAATCGGTTTGATAGGTGCAGGTTTGGCTATTATAATGACATTGGGAACGTTGTCCTTTCTGGTAACGACTCCCGAAGTATGGGTTCCCGATTTGGGAAGCGGTGAACATGGTTTTCCCTTGCTGACAGGTGCCGGTCGTTTGGTTATTAAAGATGTGGCTATCCTGGCAGGTGCATTGGTGGTACTCTCGGATTCGGCCCGGTCAATATTAAAACAACAAAATAAAGGATAATCCCCCACTAAAAACAAGTAAGATTATGAAGCAGTATGATGCAATAATAATAGGCTTTGGCAAAGGCGGTAAAACACTGGCTGCTGAGTTGGCCAAAAGAAATGAAAAGGTGGCTGTTATTGAGCGTTCCGATGAGATGTATGGAGGTACCTGCATCAATATTGGATGCATTCCTACAAAAACATTGGTTCATCAGGCAAAGCTGGCTCCGGTAAAGGCGTCGTGGGAAGAAAAGAAAGCCTATTATGCTCAGGCTATCGCTGAAAAAGAAGAGGTAACCTCTTTTTTGCGTCAGAAAAATTATCATAATCTGGCAGACAATCCCCATATTACGGTTTATACAGGTATTGGTTCTTTTGTAAGCACGGATGTGGTGGAAGTGGTGATGCATGATGAGATCTTGCAATTGCAGGCTCCCCGGATTTATATCAATACAGGTGCGGAGACTATTATTCCGCCTATCGATGGAGTGAAGGATAATCCGTTGGTATATACCAGTACTTCCATTATGGAACTGAAGGATTTGCCCGAAAAGCTGATTATTGTGGGTGGCGGTTATATCGGTCTGGAGTTTGCGAGTATGTTTGCTTCGTTCGGTTCGCAGGTAGTGGTGCTGGAAGGCAATTCCGAGTTAATCTCCAGAGAAGACAGGGATATCGCATCCGCTGTGAAGGAAACTTTGGAAAAGAAAGGCATCGTATTCTGTCTGAATGCCAAAGTGCAATCAATCCGTGAAGGGAAAGTAGTCTATCGGGATGCGGTTAGCAGTGAACTGCATTCATTGGAGGCTGACGCCGTATTGTTGGCGACAGGGAGAAAACCGAATACGGCCGGATTGAATTTACAGGTGGCTGGAGTGAAGGTAAACGAGCGTGGCGCTATCATTGTAGACGGGCATTTAAGGACAACCAATCCCAATATACGTGCGATAGGGGATGTGAAGGGTGGTTTGCAGTTCACTTATATCTCATTGGACGATTACCGTATTATCCGTGAAGATTTATTCGGCAATGGCGGACGGAATCTGAACGACCGTGAACCGGTGAGCTATTCTGTCTTTATTGACCCTCCTTTGTCGCGTATCGGATTGAGTGAAGAGGAAGCCGTGCGGAAGGGGTTGAATATTAAAGTCAACAAACTTCCTGTAGCGGCTATTCCTCGTGCACGGACTTTGGGAAATACAGTCGGCCTGTTTAAGGTGGTGGTAGATGTAGATACCAATCAGATTGTGGGATGCACTCTGTTCGGCCCTGAATCCGGCGAGGTAATCAATAGTGTGGCCATGGCAATGAAGACCGATCAGCCTTATACATTCCTTCGCGATTTCGTCTTTACACACCCCAGTATGAGTGAAGCGTTGAATGATTTGATGAACTTTTAATTGAATATTCTCTGTTAAATAGTAAGCATTCGGTTAACCCCCTCTTGCGATGTCTATAAACAGAAAGAGATGTCTCCTGAAAATTCCAGCTTTTCTCTGAAAAAGTCCCTATTTTTACGAGACATTTCTTAGTTTTTATGAGATTCTTAAATAAATGATTCTTTCCTTATCGTGGTTCTCATCTTTGGCAATAAATCCATATATTCACTGTGCTATATATTGATTTTAAGGTATTTCTTTATCTGATATTGTAAATGTACATATGAAATTATTCGTTTATACTAAAACCTTTTCAGCATCAGTGTGGCATAATCGGATTTTAATATCAACTCTTTACCGTTGGCTTTCACCACTTCAAACTCCGTATCCAATGCATTGATGCCGTAAGGGAGAAGCTCCTCCACCGTGACATCCTTTTTATCATCGCTTGTGCCTTTTCTCCCTTTGAAGTCTCTCATCCGCACGTTTCCGTTCTTCTCATGCTCAAACCGGCCTATGACCGGTTTATGCGTAGTACCGCTCTGCTTGGCTGCTATCTCCACCACCCATAACCGGATGCTGTAATAAATCCGCTCGCACACATGCACCTTGCCATCGGCCGCCGTTGTAAACTCCAGCAATTCCCAGTGCCCTTCCATGTCACTGTCGATAGCCTCCTTCTGGCATCCTCCCATGATGAAGCCCAAAAAGAGAACAACCACCACTCCCGATAAAAACTTTAATCCGCGTGTATTTTTCATTTTCCGAATCCTCCTGTTTTTCTCACTGTCAACATGGCCCCCATGCTGTTACCCAAATAATTTCCCCTATCCATGGCAAAGGCAAGCGTAGCGCTCCAGCCCGTCCACTTCCGTGGGCAGTAACTTACTTCCACCATACTGCTGAACTGCTTTCTCACTTTGTCCAGCGGCATCGGATAGGTGCCCCAATGCCGCACATACGATGCCAGCACGCGGTAGTTCCATTCACTGTCCGGTTCTCCGCAGAAGCCTATATGATGCGCTTTTACACGGGTACTCTTAAACAGCATCGTTCCGTCGTCGTTATATACAGGTCCCGGAATCAGTCCGTTGCCCATACCCATTCCCCAATGCTGCCATGCCAGATATTGGCCGTTATTGAAATAATTGTCACCACCGCTTATCTGGAATTCGGGAAACGAGCCGGCTATCCCGTCATACAGAATCGGTCCCGTCTGATCCTTCGTACCGAGACCTTCCCACAGCACCCGGCTCACCCACCGGTTCCGGGGCAATGTCACTTCCAGTCCCAACTGTCCGTCTTTCCACATGCCATACTCCATGAACATCTGCGAATGGTCCTCGAAGAAATGCTCCATGTAAGCCCTTATCTTCCAGTCACCGGCATAATAAGAAAGTGCCGCGTTCCAGCTTCCGCTATGGTTTCCCTCCACATTCTGCAACGTACTCTCCTGAGCAGGCACCAGCGCCTTGAAGAAACTCTTCAGACTGGCCGGATACTTCTTTAGCAGCTTGATACTTCCGTCCGCATTCTTCACATACCTCTTTCCCCCGAACTGTGCAATGTCCAACAATCCTATTTCCAGCTCCAGAGGCAGCTTTTCCCTGTTGCCGAACCGCAGCATCAGTGATTTGCTGTGATACAACACATCCTTCAGAAACGGTTCGTCCGCTCCGGCAAACTCTTCCTGCCAATTGCCATCCGTGCACAGTCCGTAAGCAATATGTCCTTTCAGTGCCAGCCAATTACCTGTAAACGGCACCGTCAGATACTCCGGCAATCCCACCCTCACCTGCGGAATAGGTCTTGCATTCGCACCTTCAACCATCATGCCACTGCTCAGCCTCACATCCTTTTCCAGCGGGAATCCGTTTCTCTCCTTACTCCCGATGCTCATCTTTATCGCCTTCCATGCAACATCCATATAAGCCTGTTGCACAAAGAAATCCGCAGTCAGATTCTTTCCTCCTGCCAGGTCTGCACCCGCCTGCACCCTCCATCCGTGTTGCCATTCCTTCTGCCATTGCACACCGGCACGCAGGTAAGCACTTTTGGGCTCTTGCGAAGACAGTCCGTAACGATTGGCGGTGAACCACAACGGAGCATACCTTCCGTCGGCAACCGAGACAGAAGTTTCCACCCGATAAGAAAACGGAGTAGATGCTTTCTGTTCCTGTGCAGACAAACAAGTAAATGCATTTATTGAAAAAGCCAATAAAAAAACAGATTTCAAAGACATTTTAAAAGCTATTTAAAATTGATTGAAAAATAATGTTGTGTAATCATTGATATATTGGGTATTATCCGATTCGTACTTGCCGGCTTCATCCAGTTGGTTACCTTTACTTTTCAGTATGTATTTAATGTCCGGTTTTATATCAGAAATTACTTTTTTGATGCACTAAACTCTTTAATGCGCTGTTCCTCACTCATACGGCATACCAACAGTTGACCTTTTCTTTCTGTTACGATATAGTTGTCCAGTCCTTCCAGCACTACCCGCTTTTCTTCCGTAGTATGTACCATGCAGTTCCGACAATTATGCAGTTCGATTTGTGTACCTACTTTGGCATTGCCGTTATGGTCTTGTGGAAGCAGTGTGTGCAATGCTCCCCAACTGCCTAAATCACTCCATCCGAATTCAGCCGGAACGACAAAGATATTTTCTGCCTGCTCCATTACGGCATAATCGATAGAAATTTTTTCACACATAGGGAAAAGACGCTTCAGTTCTTCGTGTTCTCTTTCCGTAAACAAAGCCTGTTCCAGCCTGTCCATTACTTCTGCTATTTTAGGAGCATAATCTCGGATGGCAGTAGTGATCGTTTCTACGTTCCATACAAAAATGCCTGCATTCCAGAAGAAATTTCCGGCTTTCACATACTTTTGTGCTGTTTCCTTATCGGGTTTCTCCTTAAATGCTTCCACTTCGCACATATCCGAAGCATCGGTATAGACTTTAGCTGCTATGTATCCATATCCTGTTTCCGGTCTGCTTGGTTTTATTCCCAATGTGACAATCGCGTTTGAATCGGCCGTTTTATTCAGTGCCATAGCAATACAACGGGCAAATTCGGTAGTATTTATCACCAGTGCATCTGATGGAGTTACTACAATGTTTGCATGAGGATGTTCTTTCTTTATTTTCCAGCAGGCATACGCGATACAGGGAGCAGTGTTCCGTGCCTCCGGCTCTGCCAATATCTGGCTTTCCGGCAGTTCCGGCAACTGTTCCTTTACGATGTCCGTATACCTTTCACTGGTAACTACCCACATGTGCTGAATGGGACAAAGCGGAAGAAAACGTTCCACAGTCAGTTGAATAAGTGATTTACCACATCCTATTACGTCCACAAACTGTTTGGGATATTCCGGTGTACTCATAGGCCATAAGCGACTTCCGATTCCCCCTGCCATGATGACAATATGATTTTCCATAAAATACGATGATTAAGTTATAACTGCTTGTCGTTTTTCGATTTATATTACCTATACTCTGAACTTTGCACGTATGAAGAGGTTGAGAAAGTTTTTATATCGGATAGGGCTTGTATTGCGCTCGATTTTTTCTTATTTGTTGGCATTGCTATTAGTGCTTTTCGCATTGTTCTGCAGACTCTTCCGCAAATAATTTATTTTTTGTCGAAGGGATTTCTGTATATTCCAAGCAATTGCAAGATAAAGTAATAAAAGAATTGCATGTCGTCTATGAAATAGCGCTTGAATAAACGTTTGGGTTCTTTCATGCAGCGATATAGCCATTCCATACCTATTTTCTGCCAAATGGCAGGAGCGCGTTTCAACGTGCCGGCTTCAAAGTCAATGGTAGCACCCAGTCCCATGAATATATCCACACCCGGCATTCGGTTACGGTATTTCATTATCCATTTTTCCTGTTTGGGGGCACCTACACCTACCAATAACACATTGGCACCGCTTTCATTTACAATGCGTATTAGCTCTTCACATTCTTCTGTTTTTTTTTCAAAGCCATAGGAAGGTGAATGCGCACCTACTACAATGTTTCTCCCTACCTTTTGGTTGATTTTTTTCATAGCCTTGACTGCGATCCCTTCGGCTGCTCCTAATAAAAATATCTTGCAGTTTGGGTCGTTCTTGTGGTATTCATAAAAAGCGGTAAAAAAGCTGGAACCCGGTATGGCTTCCGGTAACGGATATTTCAGTAGCTTGGAGAGAAGATATAGGATTTTGCTGTCACAGATTACCCATTCCGCCTGCTGGTATACATCATAAAATTCTTTATCCTTTTGCAGTTTTACCAAGTGATCTACATTAGGAGTGATAAGTACTCCTTTAGTCAGGTTATTCAGTAATTCATTTCGAGTGATTATCTGAATATTGGTATTTAAAAATGGCGTTGTTATCATTTCATCAGAGATTGATATAAGTGTCTCAAATCAGTAAATACTTTTTGTGGAAAGAAATCTTGAATAGTTTGGTAAGCTTTTTCACCGTGCTGTTTGATATCTTCCGGGTGTTCTATGTAGTGTGCAATGGCTTTTGCTATTTCTTCTTTATTTCCGGGTTGAACTAACATACCGTTTTCTTTTGTTTGAATGACTTCAGGAATCCCACCGACAGGAGTGGATATAACAGGATGTTTATAGCTCATCGCTTCGAGAATTGCAATGGGAAGCCCTTCATTGTAAGAGGGTAGTATATATACATCCTCCCAGTTCAGACATTCTGTTTTTTTCTCTCCGGAAATCCATCCTTCATAGCTGACAAAATCTTCCAATTGGTGATTTCTTATGAAAGTTTTTATGTCTCCGTCTACCTCGTTACCTCCCATTCTCAGTAGCAGTTTGTCTTTAAAATACTCTTTGTTGTCGCTGATGGCTTGCAGCAAGTCAAATCCTCCCTTGCGCATACTTATTTCTCCCATAAACATAAGATGTAATTTGTTGTCTTTCCGTGGAGAATCTCTAAAATTAGGGGGAGGTACAATATTGTTTAACACGGATATCTTACTTTTGTCTACTCCTATCGAACTGAAATATTTTTTCCATGAATCCGACAAGACAATCAGACAATCGCATTTATTCAAAGTTTCCCTTATGTTAACTTGGTCATTGCTGTTTTGATAAAACTCTACAAAGTCCGCAGCATGTTCGTGGAGAATTACTTTTTTGTTCAGCCTTTTGGCCAAATTGATAAATATCTTGCATCTGTAGAAAGAAGCATTGGCTGCCCCGTGTATATGTACTATTTCGATATTCTTGTCAATAAGGCATTTCATCCACATTCGGATTATAGCCTGTAATGCGTATCCGGATTTTACGAGTTTGTTTCCTAATTTCCACGTCGGTATGAACTGCATGTTTTCGATGTATTTATCATACGATACGAGTACGGCAGTCATACCTCCTTTGGTTTTCATGGAAACTCCCATGAAAAGGACTTTTCGTGAAAGTGCCTTGTTGATGTATTTATTCATGATTTTCCCAATATTGGTGTATAGCTTCATTAATTTTGTTGAAGTCAAGATACTTATCAGACAATAATTTTCTGTTTTTCTTTTGTAACCACAATCCCATTGTTTCAGGGTCTGATAAGGATTCTTTTATAGCCGATACAAAGGATTTTGTGTCAGGACATTCGGAAATATCTATTTGAGGAAATAAATGCTTGTTAATGATAGAATGATTCTTTAACTTCAATTCCTTGTCAGTAAAAATTCCGTATGTATAATACTCACTAAATCTGTATGTGTTGCATAATGCTATTTTCCAGTTACGCCAAATGGAGTTTTTTTTAATACGTTGAAGTAGTAAGTTTGTATTTTCTTTTACAAAGCATACAGGAGTATTCATATAGTTATATTTGCCGATGTCGGTCAAAGTTTGGGGAAGTTTTAATAGTTTTTTTGCTGCTTGACAATATTCATCATGGCTTGGTTCATTGACATGGTTTACTCGGTACATGATATATTTACCGTTTTTTTTCCATCTACTTATATTAAACGGCTTCATGAATACTGTTTCTGAATCTATGTTGAATACTGCTTCATATTTGTCTCCTATCACTTCAAATACTCCAAGTTTGCAGATTTGCTGAATTATCCATTCTCGGACTGGAATTGTGATAGGGCTGATATGAAAATGATGTCCCAATATTTTAAAAGGAACTCTGACCATAAACCAAGGTAAGATGGTTGATTTCTTATAGACTTTGTGTTTCCCATATTTTAAGGATTGGAACAACTTTATATCCTCGTCATTTACAAATATAAAGTGATCCTGTCTCTTATACACATCTGACGCTGCCGACGAAG
>ENA-OZRX01000301-OZRX01000301.1-human-gut-metagenome-genome-assembly--contig:-NODE-301-length-13154-cov-11.790366_pt1 | contig 13154 bp, 19 predicted proteins | sample MGYA00243274_ERZ653955 | MGnify/ENA primary metagenome ERZ653955 (study PRJEB26926, sample SAMN06164575) | human gut metagenome | biome: ENVO:00009003; feature: ENVO:2100002; material: ENVO:00002003...
CGAGATTCCTCTACGTCTCGTGGGCTCGGAGATGTGTATAAGAGACAGGTTGTAATGCTGTAATTGATCCTAAGTCAGAAACTATAAGATCTGAAGATGGATACTATATTGGTACTGCACATAAATTTAAGTTTGAAGGACATGATTATATTAGTTTTACTAAAGGTCATGGTGTAGCAGTTGTTCATAATCCTAAATGTCATTGTAATCTAAATGAAGACTATTAAAACATATTGCCCAGAATGTGACAAAGAAACAGTTCATATAATTTGGACGGAGGATGCATATGGAGCTTCTGGTGTAGCTAGAATCTTTTCAACTTTACTTTCTGTTGGAATGTCAAACTTAGCTTGTACTACATACAGTAAGTGTATTAGTTGTGGAAATACTAAAGAATTATAAAATGATTAATGACCAAATTAAAAAGTTAGCTAATAAAAAGATTCCATTATATAATAACTCTTCTAGTTTATATGATATTTTGGATTGGCTGCGGGAGAAAAAATTCCTACATGTAGAGATACAATGGTATCCTCATGGTTGGATGTTTGTTATTTATAAAATTGATTCTCAAGAGGATGAACCATATGATACTTTCTCTGAAGTATATACTAGTTATCTAGATTGTTTAGAAGCTGGAATTATAAGAGCATTAAATATTATATAATTATGAAAAATACAGGTTTACATGATATTCTGGATGAACTAAGAGATAAAGAGTCTTTACATGTAGAAATCGGATGGCATCCTAATGGATATGCATACTCTATTTATAGAATTAATAGGCGAGATACAGAGCCGTGTTATGCTTCTTCTGAAAGATACCATAATTATCGGGAATGCTTAGGAGCGGCAATTGTAAAAGCAATGAACTTAGCGGATTAATAAAAATGAAAACATTACTTTGGGTGGACGATGCTCGTAATCCTCTTGAGAATGATTGGTTAAATTTTAGTCCTATCGGTCGAAACTGTTTTGTAATATGGGCGCAAACTTATCAAGAAGCAATACAATTTCTTGAAAAAGACTGGCCTGATGCAATTTGTCTTGATCACGATTTAGGAGAAGAAGAAAGTGGTTACGATATAGCTAAATATATTGTAAATCGTTGTATTGATGAAGGAAAGAAACTTCCATTATTTGCAAGTCAATCTGCAAATCCTGTAGGTAGAGAAAATATTCTTTCTTTATTTAAAAATTATGAAAAATTTTATTCAACATGTTGTTTATAGTCATAGAGAGGGATTACGTTGGTACTTTAAATCAACAGAGCGTAAAGATACATTTGTAATTTCTTTATATCCTTGGGATATTAGACTTTTAAAATATGGACTTTATTTACTAATTCCGCCTCTTAAAGAGACTCATATTAGAGGCAACTGGAATTAAAAAAGGTATGCCCACGCAGCAGAGTTGGAGATCTGCACGAAACTGTAAATTTCGCGTCTCAGACTAATGAGGTTCGAATCCTCACGGGGGCACAAAATAATAAAAATTGCAAATAATGAAAAATTTTCAAGTAACTTCAAAAGAAGATAATCAAAAATACTGGATTTCGAGGTCTTGTGCAGTTGCTATGTTTCTATTTTCTAGAGATAAATTTGGAAACTTATGTGTTTTAGCAAATAAACGTGGTACTGGAACTCCTGATTTTCAAGGATATTGGAATTGTCCTTGTGGTTATATAGACTTTGATGAAACTGGAGAAGATGCCGTTTGCAGAGAAATTATGGAAGAAACAGGATATGTAATTACTCCTGAAGTTCCTAAATTTGTAGAGGTTGAAACAAGTCCAAAGGCTAATAAGCAAAACATTACTCTTATATATACGGCTTTAGTACCTTATAAATTACTTTCTCAAGTCCAACCTACTGGAGGTGAAGATAATGAAGTTGAAGAGATTAAATGGATTGATATAAGAAAATTAAACAACTATAAATGGGCATTTAATCACAACAAAATAATTGAAAGAATTATACTTTTAAAACAATATATACAAAATGACAGACATAAACACTTTAGCTAAAAGTGGTTGGTATGAAACTAATCACGATAAGTATAAGTATGTTTACTTAGAGCTTGATTATAGTAAAAAAATTAACAAGTTTGTATTTTCAGGCTGTTTAAGCTCTCAAGGGTTAGCTTATTTTCCACTTCCTAATCAAATTTACAGAGAGCCAGATAGTGGAAATATGTTTTGTGTCCCTTTTACATTATTTTCGCTTGTAAAATTTTGTGACGGGACTTTACTTCCACTAGTTTTAACTGAAGACTTAGTAAAAAGGTACGCAGATCCTGAAAATATTGTTCTAACTTCTTTATGTATTAATATCTCTCGTTATGCAAGTAGTTTAGACTTTAGTACTATTCATCTTACTCGAGATACTCCTTTAAGAAATCTCTTGAGTGAAGAGGCATTAAGAGTTGTTACTGGTAGTATGTTTGACTATTTTATGATAGGTGTATTAGAACATAAGAAAGAGTTTGATGAGCTTAATACTTCTCATTCAAATATAGAGTCTTTCATTAAGGTAATCTTAAAAATAATGGATTTGTAATAAGTTCTATATTAGAACTTATTTTGGAGAGTTGGGGGAGTTGGCTTAACCCATCGTCCTGCTAAGACGACGTACCTCAAAAAGGTGCCACTAGTTCGAATCTAGTACTCTCCGCAAATTTAAAATAACATGAGTAAACTAATAATTAATAAACATCAAATTCGTTATATACCAGAATACAATTTATATTTACAGAGAGTAGGGGTAGATAATGCAAGTGTTCGTTGTACTTGTGAACATATATGTTCTATTTATAATATCTGTAGTAGCGGTTATTGTCGTAATAAAACTAGAGACCCACATTACGGTAATCATGGTTGTGCAGATAACGGAGAGCAAGACGCTTATAAAATTATTTGTTATAGAATATACTTAGAACCTATAGAATGGAAATAGCAAATTTAAAGGTATATAATGATAATATGCGAAAATCACTTTTAGATAAAGCATATTTTCTATCTTTTGTAGATTCGGATACGTTCATTGATTTTGGATGTGCTGATGGATCTTTATTAAAACATATTCATGAGATGTTTCCTGATAAGAAACTAATTGGATATGATATATCTCCTGAAATGCTTCAAGTTGCAGAAAAGAATCTTGAAGGATGTAATGTTTCTTTATATAATAATTTTGAAAACGTTATATCCTTAAAGTTAGATAATGCTACTTTAATACTTTCTTCTGTTATTCATGAAGTTTATAGTTACGGTGATAATCAAAGTGTAAATGAATTTTAGAGACAAGTTTTTAATGAAAACTTTAGATATATTGCTATTCGAGATTTAACTCCTCGAAAATCAATTGATAGAATGTCTGATATTAATGATGTTTCTAGAGTTTTACATAATGCTAATCCCACACATTTAGCTGAGTTTCAATCTATTTGGGGAAATATTAGTAACAATAAAAATCTAGTTCATTTCCTTATGAAATATAAATGGGTTGAAAATTGGGCTAGAGAAGTTAGAGAAAATTATTTTCCAATAACTATCGAAGAGTTTTTATCAAAAGTTCCTAATAACTATGTTATTGATTATTTTTATGAATTCATTATGCCTCGAACTCAGCAAGGGATTCTTAAAGATTTTAATATCTTATTAAAGGATACAACACACTTCAAATGCATTTTAAGAAAAATATAATATGAAAGTAGTACAAGTAAATGTAGATTACACGGAAGAAGTTAATTCTTCAAATAAGAATTGGTTAAATTCTGATTCTAGACATTGTGATATCTTAGTTAGAAGTGATGATGCAGAAACTATTAAATATAGTGGAACTTTGTCTCAATCACAAGTAGAACATATCGTATTTCTAATTCAGGATAATTATTCTGCAAAGGATATTAAAGATCAAATTATCGAATACGAAGTTCAAAATCTATCTCCTACAGTAACTCCTCGGATTGGAGATCCTGAATTTTTGGAAGAATAATAGAGAGATTTACTCTCTATTTGCCCTCGTGATGGAACTGGCAGACATGCCGCTCTTAGAAAGCGGTCTGAAGTAATAGTAAGGTGCAGGTTCAAATCCTGTCGAGGGCACTCTAATAGCCTCCTATCTTGGAGGCATTTTCTATTTTATAGATATGTTTAAGTTTATTAAAAAGATGTTTAACAATAGAAATATTCTAACTAAAAACTTATATAAAGTAAAGTTAGATAAATATGATGAAGCTCTAATTATTATTTGTAAAGCTTTAGGAGTAAACTTACTAAAGGCAAATTTCTTCCATATAGATTCTTATACAAGAGTAATAAAATCATATGGATCTTTGATAACTATTATTGATTTTGATAATGCTATTGATTTAATTTTTGGTAATTTAAGTCCGAAAAGAAATCATGATGAAATTGTTCTACAATACATGATTAAGGTTATGCAACTTCCTTCTAGTGTTATTGATAATGATAGATTTTATCGTAGTATTCGTAGGACCTTTAATAAGATTTCTGTATATTATTCTAAAGAAGATAAATTTACATGGTTTCAAGAATATTGTCGAAAATTTATAAAACCTGAATGGTCTAATTCTTTTTTCTTTTACTATAAATCTGCAGAATTTTATGTAACTTTTTATCAAGGATATTTTAAATATAAATATAGACAAGAAAGATACCAAAGAAGGAATTATAATAACCAACAATTTCAAAATCAAACTAGTATAGATAGATATTATAAAATTCTTGGAATTAGTATTACTAAAGATAAAAGTATCATTAAAACTGCTTATCGTAAGTTGTGTTTTCAATATCATCCTGATAAAGGAGGTTCTAAGGAAAAATTTATTGAAATTAATCAAGCATATGAATATTTAATTACACATGTCTAGTATATATGAATTAATGAAACTTAAAGGTTATAATGGACCTGACGATATAATAAAACTTCAAGAATGGTTAGCTATAGAAAAACAAATATTTATTGAAACAAGAGTGTGTTGGAATAAAGAAGAAACTTTTCCTATTGGATATAGTGCAAAATTTGGCTTCCTCCATACACAAGTTGTAGAATAGCTCCTACAGCTTTAACTATTGAAGAAGCTATTGAACTTATTTTGATAAAAATTTTTGACTATATTTAAATACGTAAGTCCCTGTAGCTCAGCTGCATAGAGCAAGATCCTTCTAAGATCTGGGTCGCAGGTTGGAGTCCTGCCAGGGATACTAAATAAATATAACTATGATATTATATAAAGTTCAGAAATACTTTCCTACAGATTTTACAAAAAAATTTATAGAATGTAATATTTGTTCTATAGACAATTTTGAAAGAGAAAGTATAAAACATGCTATTCGCGATGGTCTTAAACCACATATTTGTTCAGGCATGTGTAGAGAGTGTAATAATTTTATAGGTTTAGCTGGAGTAGATCTTGAAAAACAAACAGGAACTGTAATATGTTCTCATAAAAATTATTACAGACTTGAATTTGATGAAAATGAAGTTTAGTAAATTATTATATATGAAATTATACGATTCAACTGAAAACACATTTCATTGGGAAAAATTAGATTTAATCCCTGAAATAGAAAAACTAAAACGAATACCTCAAAATGAAATATGGCACAAAGAGGGTAATGCTTTTGTACATACTTGTATGGTCGTACAAAGTGCATTAGATCATATTTCAAATGAAACTATTGATTATTTAGCATCACTTGAAATTAGAGAAATTTTAGTGTATGCTGCTTTATTGCATGATGTTGGTAAAGCTTTTACAACAAAGAAAGGAGAAGATGGCCTATATCATGCAAGTAACCATGCAATTAAAAGTGCAGAAATTGCAAAAGATTTATTAGTTAAGTTAGAAGTAGATGAACATTTACATACCGCGATTATCTCATTAGTTCGTTGGCATATGCAGCCTATGTACATTCTTGAACATACAAATCCTGAAAAAGCTATACTAAAACTAGCTAATAATCTTAATGAAGTAAATGTAGAACTTTTAATTCTACTAAAACAATGTGATTGTGAAGGTTCAATCTACGATAAGGATGATCATCGAGACGAAATACTCCAAAAAGTAAGAGATATTTATTATGATAAAATTACTTACAAACGTGGAGAAACCGTTAAAATTACTAAATTATCAGATAATGATACTTGTAGTTATGTTCCAGGACATCATCCTAATGGAATTAATACTGGATATGAAAAAATAGGTAGGCTAATTGAACCTATTACAAAAGGACATAGAGTATATCTAGGACTTGGATTCTCTACATCTCCTGTTGTAGAAATCGTTAGCAAAAATTGTTTTAAAACAAGAAATTCTGTATATGAAATTACAGAGGTTTGTAAAACTACAGAAAAATAAAATTTAATATAATGCGTTATTTATTAGTAAAAACCGAAAACATGCCTATTTTGGCTCTAGCTCTTGGAAGTCTAGATTACAAAGCTGGAAACTCACCTATTTTTCCTATTGCATTTGGAGAATTCTCAATTTTAATTGATAAGGAGGATAAAACATTCTTCTATGTTAAAGGTCGAAAAGAAATTGATAAATTTGTTGAAGATCATGCTAAAATCTATACAACTAATGATTTATCACATGCTCTTGAATTTCTTAAGGAAGACGAAGATGAGGAAACTGATAAGTCTGAAGAAGATAAAGAGGAGATCGATCTTAAAACTATTTTTGAACATCCTTTAATGCAGGTTTTTAGTCGGCATATTCCTAAAGAGATTTTGGCTAAGTGTATTATGGAAGCTAAAGAAGAACGAGAACAGGAAGAAGAAAACGCTGCAGAGGAAAAATCTGAAGATAAAGAGTCTAACTTCCATAAAGAGTTGGTACCTGGACGAATCGTTCAGTTTGAAAATGCAGGTATGATTCGGTATGGAATTGTACTTAGTAATGGTACAGTGATGCACTTCTCAGGAAGTAATTTAGCTGCTTCAGGATATATTAATAATATTACTGAAGATCGTCCTTATAGAGTTGTACGTATTCTTAAGCCTACAAGCCAGTATTACAATCTAAAGGATGTAAACAATATGGAAGTGGCTTGGGAACGTAAAGTTCGTAAACCTAAAGTTACTAAAACAATAACTGAGATTGAAAAAGAATTAGGACTTGCTCCTGGTTCGTTAGTCATTGAATAAGAGGGAATTAATTCCCTCTTTTTGTTTTTATAAGTATGGGTAAGTTTATTCGGGATTATCAAGTTGATAAGACATTTAGTAAAGAAGAGGAAACTTTTAAGCCTAATCGTAAAAAGGTAAAAAAGTTTAAAGACCCTGAAAAACGTGAAAAGAAACAATCTAAAAAAGATTAAAAGATGACATATGGATTGAACGATATTTGTTTAGTACCTGCTAGGATTAGTGATATTGAACATCGTGAACAATGTAATCCATATAATGCTGATAATATGCTCCCGTTGTTTACTGCTCCTATGAGTTCAGTAATTAACGAGAGCAATTATCAGGTATTTATGGATAATAAAATAAATACTATAATTCCTCGTTCAGTAGATTTATCTACTAGATATGAGTTAATGTCAAAAACTTTTGTGGCCTTAAGTTTATCTGAATTTGAAACATTTGCAGGTCTAGAATTAGATGAAATTAAGGAGGAAGAAATATTTTATATATGCGTAGATATTGCTAATGGTCATATGCGTAAGCTTATTGATCTTTGTAAATCTGTAAAACAGAAATATGGAGGTCATGTTATACTAATGGCAGGCAATATTGCAAATCCTGATACTTATATAGATTATGCCTTAGCTGGTATTGATTTTGTACGTGTTGGAATTGGTGGTGGATCAGTATGTACTACTTCTGCAAATGGAGGAGTTCATTATGCTATGGCTTCTTTAATTAAAGAGGTTGTAGATCGTAAGTGGGAGATAGAAAAAGCAATTAAAGATGCAGAAGCTATGCATATTTCTCATAAATATGAATCTTTGCCATTTATTGTAGCTGATGGTGGGTTTGATAATTATGATAAGATTATTAAAGCATTAGCATTAGGTGCAGATTATGTAATGGTAGGCAAAATCTTTGCTCAAGCAGAAGAAGCTTGTGGTAAAGTAATTGAACATTGGGTACGAGGAGAATATATTGCTCGAGACCGAGTTTATTACGGAATGTCTACTAAAAAAGCTCAAGTAGAAACTGGAAGTCAAAAATTAAAAACAGCAGAAGGAATAGAAGTTACAGTACCTATTTTGTATTCTTTAAGTGGATGGTGTGAGAATTTTGTTCATTATCTTCGATCAATGATGAGTTATACAAACTCTTTTACACTTAGTGATTTTAAAAATACAGAATATCGTATTGTTAGTCCTTCTGAATATTTATCATATTATAAGTAATGGCAGAGATAATTTATTGTAAATTAACTGAAACTAGATCTCGAAGAACTTGGCAAATATTGCCTAAGCAGTATTTTCCTAACAAAACTCCTGTTTATGAATTAGCTGTATCTATTTCTCAGTATACAATTGATAGGGTACAACATCCTTTTGGTTGTATAGTTGGATTATATGCTAAACAGTTAAATTTTGCATCAACTCAAAAGTATTATTCCTATTCTGGAGACTTGTATTCAATAGCAGATGATCCTAAAGCAGATTCTGGATATCAAAAATACCTCAAAAATAGAGATAAGACTCCTGAAGAAATAGAAGAGGAAGAAGCTAAATTAAAGTCAAAAGTTTTATATCAAATTAAAAATAATCCTGATATAGTTCCTATGTCTATTGATAAAGATGGTTTCTATATTAAGGATGAAACTTTTTATCTACTTACTCGAAATATTTATAAACGTGTAAATACAATGCTAACTGGTCCTACTGGATCTGGTAAAACACAAGTAGTAGAATTAATTTGTAAGCAATTAGGACTTCCTTGTACTATTTATGATATGGGTGCCATGCATGATCCTATATCAGACTTACTTGGTGTTCATCGTCTCGAAGAGGGGAAGTCTATCTTCGACTATGCTAAATTTACTCAGGATGTTCAGAAACCTGGAGTTATTGTACTTGATGAGTTATCACGTTGCCCTGCAACAGCTCTGAATATTTTATTCCCTGTTCTTGACCATCGTAGAACTTTACCTGTAGAAATTGCAGGTTCTAAGGATATTCGTGAAATCCCTATTCATCCTGAAGTATGTTTTATATCAACTTGTAATATTGGTATTGAATATACTGGTACTTCAACTCTTGATAAAGCATTAAAGAATCGTTTCTTTCCAATTGAATTTACATATCTTCCTGCAGACATTGAAGCTCGAGTTCTCATGAAGAGATGTGATATTGAGAAACAGGATGCTGATATGATTACTTCTATTGCTGCTAAACTTCGTAGGATAGCAGAAAATGCAGAGGCTGCAACAACAGTATCAACTCGAGAAACTTTAATGATTGCAGAATTAATTCATGATGGATGGTCAACATTAGATGCATTAAATTATGTATTAATTCCACTATGCGATAGTAAAGAGTCTCGAGAATTAGTACGAAAATTGTTAATGAGTAAATAATATGTCATTTACTGACTGGTTTGGGCGTAAAGGTAAGAATTATACATCTACTTATAAAGGATCTACTCGTTTAGGGTGGGATACTAAAGTAAGTGGATCGTATTCTTCTTTCTTTGCACCTGATTTAAACAAAAGAAAACTTTTAAGAGATTCCTATCGTCACGCATGTGATATTAGGGATATTATGGATATCCCAAGAAATATTCGAATACAGTTAAATGTAGACGCAGAAACTTCATGTACAGATGGAAATACAGTTATTGTTTCCACTAAAGTATATGATGATGATAAAATCGATAATAATGTTAAATTAGATGTATTCTTAGGTACAACTATTCATGAATTTTCTCACATATTATATACAGATATGGCAGAAATTCGTAAAAATAGACCTAATAAGTTCCTTTTTAATCTGTTCAATACTATTGAAGATGAACGAATTGAATACAATACTACACAAAATTATCCTGGGTATGCTAATTTTATTGGGCAAGCAAAATATTATTATTTTGATTTGTTATATAAAAAAGCTGAAAAACAGGATGATTTAATGGATGTATTACAAAACATTTTATATATTGTAAGATATCCTGCAAGAGTAGATACTAAGGTTATTTATCGACATCAGGTTTTGTTTGATAAAATTAAGAAAGTTCTTTGTGACTTTGGAAATAATTCTAAAGAAGCTTATGATAAAGCAGAAAAAATTTATAAGCTATTACTAGATTACTTTAAGTTCCCACCTCCTCCGCCTGAAGAACAACAAGAAGGAGATGAAGAACAAGATCAATCTGATTCTAGTGAAGGACAGTCTGATTCAGGTGAAGGCCAAGAAGGATCAGACGGAAGTTCTGACCCTCAAAATTCTAAACAGTCTTCTCAAAAACAAGATTCTAAAGATAATGAAGGATCAGATAAGAATAGTAAAACACAAAGTTCTCCCAAAAGTGGTTCTGATGAGGGATCTGCGGGCAAAAAGAAACAAGAACCTATTAAAGCATATACTCAAGAAGAAATAAAACAGGCAGCTGAGAAATTAGCTGAACAAATGCGACGTTTAATTACTTCTAATACTTCTTTAAATAGTAATGAAATTAAAGATGAGTGGGATTCTAAAGAAATTGCTGATGAGTGTAAGCAAATAAAAGATGATGTTTTTATTGTAAAACAAGAAGATTACGAAAGACGTTATAAAGCGGATTTTGATACAGTAAAACAACATATTAATGGTTTAGTTAATACTTTTAGCAAATTCTTTGTTGAACAGGAATATCGTTTAACAGGAATGCGAAGAGGTGTGCTAGATACTAATAAATTAGCTGAAGCTTATCAAGCAGTAGAAACTGTCTATTCAAATAAGTTTAAACGTACTACTCCTGGTTTAGATGTTTGTGTATTGATTGATGAGAGTGGTTCTATGAGTGGAACTAATATCTCATCTGCAAGAAAATGTGCAATATTACTTAATGAGGTATTTTTACGTTTAAAGCAATGTGACTTTTATGTTTATGGTCATACTGCAGATAATCGACAGACAGGAGAAGTTACTATTAATGTATATCGTGATCACTGGAATAGAAATCGTTATGCTTTAGGTAAAGTTGATAGTTATTCTAATAACAAAGATTCTGTTGCTATTGAGGAGACATATAAAATGGTTAGAAAGCAAACTGCGAAACCACTTTTAATGTTTGTAATTTCTGATGGAGCTCCTAATGCATGGGGATTAAGAGGACAACCTGCTGTAGAAGAAGTTAAAAAGGTAGTAAATAGAATTGAATCAAACGGAGATACTCTAGTTTGCCAAATTGCTATTGAAAGTCACTTCAGACCTCAGGATATGTTTAATCACTATGTTGTTATGACAGATATGAATACTTTTCCAAGTGACTTATCTAGATATGTTATGAATACATTAATATCTAAGCTTAAAAGAGTAGATGTTTAATTTGTATATTTTCAGATTTTTTACTACCTTTGCTGTATAACTAAAGGTAGTAATTTAGGAGCTTAGTGTAATGGTAGCACAGCGGTCTTCGATTGGAGCACGTTTAGCGTGAAAATTATAGCAAATTCGGTAAAAGTGAAATAAGAGTATAAATACTGCGAATCAACTTTCTAAGAAAGTCTAAGGTCCTGAAATATGGATAGCTGATAATACCGAGCTAAATTAAAGTGAATGTATTGTAAGGAATATAGGTTGTCTATACCGTATAGAATAGGCGGAGTGCTTGATAGGTCGAAAATTAAAGCCGTACACTTCCTTAAATACTCTATCTCACTTTATAAATGTGTAGAGACTAAATGCTATACTTGTTTAACAAGCTGATATAGTCCAGACCACGTCAGGAGTTATTAATTAAAATAATTTCTTGTAGTGAAAACTATAGTGGTAAGCAAAACCGTAAAAGGGAGCCTCCAAAACTCCAGGTGAGGGTTCGAGTCCTTCAGCTCCTGCTAACTAATTAATAATCTGTATATTATGCAATATAATCTTTACAAAATAAAGCAAGAAACATATCTTGTAATGTATTCTGATAGAGTAAGAAGAAGGTATTTTCAAGGAAGACATTGGACAGAAGGTCCTTATGCAGCTTGAAAACCTTATTATATTAATAAAAATTACGAATTGTTATACAATAGGCATCTAGAATAATTCTAGATGCCTTTATTTTTAAAATTTAATAACTATGATTGGAACACTTATTATTGTAACACTAATTCAGTGTGATATTGCCTTTATTATTAGGTATTTTACAGGAAAACTTGAAACTTTTGACTAAGCTTAATTATGAAATCAATATTAGTTAAAATTGGAATTTTAGTTGTTATAGGGCTAACTATATTCTTTATGGGACAGAGAATACACGATTTAAATATTGCATTAGACAATTCTGTTAATAATGAAAAGGCATATGCTGCAGAAAATTCAGGATTAAAAGAAAGTAATCGTGTATTTAAATTAACTATTGAACAATTAGATTATTATAATGATTCACTTATGTTAGCTATGAAAAAAATAGCTAATGATAATGGTATTAAAGATAAAAAAATTAAGTCTTTACAGTATCAATTAGAACATTATTCTAAAAGAGATACTTTAATTCTTAGAGATACTGTATTTAAAGATCCTAATTTTGTTCTTGATACATGTATTATTGATCGTTGGAATAAGAGCTGTTTACACTTACAATATCCTGGTACAATTGCTCTAAGTAATGAGTATGAAAATGAAAAGTTTATTACTTTAAGTTCTCATCGAGAACCTATTAAACCTCGTAAATGGTTTTTACCTAGATGGTTTACTAAGAAACAAACTGTAGTAGAGGTTTTAGTAGTTGATGAAAACCCTTATGTTAAAACAAAACAACAAAGATTTGTTGAAATTATAGACTAATATGAAAGCTGCACTTCCAAGAGATGTTTCTTTAAATATATTATTTGTAATAGATATCTGTAAATTAACTTTAGAAGAAAAAGGTAAACTCCAGGAAGATTTATTTGGAGTAGGAGCTTGTTGGAATAATAGTCAGAGAGTTATTACTGTCTCTTATACACATCTCCGAGCCCACGAGACGTAGAGGAAT
>ENA-OZRX01000303-OZRX01000303.1-human-gut-metagenome-genome-assembly--contig:-NODE-303-length-13047-cov-5.719982_pt1 | contig 13047 bp, 10 predicted proteins | sample MGYA00243274_ERZ653955 | MGnify/ENA primary metagenome ERZ653955 (study PRJEB26926, sample SAMN06164575) | human gut metagenome | biome: ENVO:00009003; feature: ENVO:2100002; material: ENVO:00002003...
TCAGACTTCTTCCGGAACGTCATGTCCTGTCGGATAGAATTATGTGAGAAAGCACGGAAAAATGACAATAAGAATGGCATATGAAATGGTCATGCCCTATCATCTTCATATGCCATCTTATTTTTTAGAGACATTTACTGAATATCCCTACACAGTTTACTTTGCATATTACTCCCAAGGTCGTGACCGCTGTAAGGGCAGGGTTTACCTGCCCTTACAGCGGATGATTTAATAGACCATTTTAGTTTTGACAAGTGTTTTATTTCCTATCCGCTTTCAGACGATCCGCCATAGCCTTCGCCAGCTCCTTGCATTGCACATAAGTTTCTGACTTCATGCTATGCTTCATCTCTATCGGATTTCCCACCGGTTCAAACTTCAACTTATCATTGAATTCAGTAATCTTCTTTACGGCAGCACTTGCCCAAGTGAAAGAACCGAACCATCCCATGTAGCGTCCCTTTATCTCACGTGCAGACAATTTGTTCAGCAACGCTTCCATTTCAGGATACATCTGGGTATTATAAGTAGGACAACCCACTATCAAACCTCTATACTTAAACACATCTGCTATAATATAAGAATGGTTTGTATGCGAAACATTATGCATCACAATATTACGGATACCTTGTTTACTCAATTCTTCCGCTATTGCTTCTGCCATCTCTGCTGTATTGCCATACATCGTACCATAGGCAATCACCACTCCTTCTTCCGCTTCATAGCGGCTCAAGCGGTCATAGATACGCACTACGCGGGGAATTTCTTCCGTCCACACCGGTCCGTGAGTAGAGCAAATTGCATTAATCTTCAAAGCTTGCAATTTCTGCAATGCTTTTTGAACCGGAGCACCATACTTACCAACAATGTTAGAGTAATACCTCACCATTTCGTCCCAATAAATATCCGTATTGATATTTGCATCAATCACCCCTCCATTCAAAGCTCCGAAGCAGCCAAAAGCATCTCCAGAGAACAGAATACCTTCCGTCTCATCATACGTAACCATTGTTTCAGGCCAATGCACCATCGGAATCAAAGAGAATCTCAACTTATGATGTCCCAATGCCAGAAAATCCCCTTCACCTACCACATATCGTTCTCCTCCCACACCATAAAAACCTTCCACCATGTCGAAAGTCTTCTTGTTGCCTACAATTACGATATTAGGATAATACTGCTTAATCAAGCTGATAGAACCGGAATGATCAGGTTCCATGTGATTAATAATCAAATAATTAATAGGTCTGTCACCGATTATACTACGAATTTTCTTTAAATACACTTCAAAATAGCAAACATCAACAGTATCAACCAGTGCTACCATCTCGTCATCAATCAGATAAGAGTTGTAGGACACACCATAAGGCAACGGCCACAAATTTTCGAACAGAGTCTTATTACGGTCATTCACTCCTACATAATGTACTTTTCCTTTAATTTCCATACCTGTATTTTCTTCTTTATGGTTTATAGTATTTGCCTTGCCAGGCATTTCTTTCTCTCATTCTTTTCTTCACCTTTTCTGTGAATTCATAATTCTTCACCCCCCAGTCAGGAGCAATCAGCAACTCTTTCGGCGATTGCGAGACGAAACGTTCCAACACCAAATCGGGACGAAGATGCTCTATATAATCAATCACTAAATCAATATATTCATCTACGGAATACAAATGAAAAAGTTCCGGTGTCTTTTCATATTCACTTGCCATCCGCGTACCTTTTATCAACTGCAATTGATGCAATTTCAGCGTAGTAAGTGGCAGACGTGAAAGTCGTTCCGCTTGTCTTATCAAAGCCTCCCTCTCCTCTCCCGGCAACCCCAATATCACATGCCCACCGACCGGTATTCCTCTTTGCGCCGTTCTCACAACAGCCTCCTCCGCCTGCGCAAATGTATGTCCGCGGTTGATTCGTTTCAATGTCTCGTCATCGGTACTTTCGATACCATATTCTATCAATACAAAAATCCGTTTATTCAGTTCCTCCAGATAGTCCAGCAAATCGTCAGGCATACAGTCCGGGCGTGTTCCTATCACCAATCCTACCACATCAGCCACCGTCAATGCCTCTTCATACTTATGTTTCAACTCTTCCAGTTCACCATAAGTATTGGTATAAGCCTGAAAATAAGCCAGATATTTCATATCAGGATATTTCCTGGAAAAGAACCGCTTTCCTTCTTCCAATTGCTGCCCTACCGACTTATCCGTATGACAGTAAGCCGGATTAAACGTCTGGTTATTGCAATAAGTACAGCCTCCATAACCTATCGAACCATCCCGGTTAGGACAAGTAAAACCCGCATTAATAGAAATCTTCTGCACCTTGAAAGGAAAGTGCAAACTCAGGAAGGTTGATAAATCATTGTATAGCATCTCTTTGTACATGAACTGATTTTAGCGCGACAAAGATACGCATTTTCAAACAAAAGTCTTAACTTTGTCCTCAGTTATCATTTAAAGAATTTATTTATTATGAAAAAATTAAGCATATTTATTATTCTGCTTATGTGCCTGTTGCCGATGAATGCGCAACAAGTAACCATCAAAGACGTAGCCAATGCTACTTATCGTGCTGAAGGAATCAGAGGTATCAGACCAATGCTGGACGGTGAGCACTATACCCAAATCAGCAGTGACGGCAAACGTCTTGTCAAATATTCATTTAAAACGGGAAAAGAAGTCGCAACTATTTTTGATGTGGAAACAGCCCGCGACTGCACCATCAAGCACTTTGATGACTATATCATGTCGCCCAATGAAAGCCTGATTCTGATTCAAACAGACACCAAGCCCATCTACCGCCATTCATTTACAGCCAATTATTATATCTTCAATGTAAAGAATAATAAGATGGAACCGCTATCTACAGGAGGACCGCAACAAGCTCCCTTGTTCTCGCCTGACGGCAACCAGATTGCCTTTGTACGCAACAACAACATCTATCTGGTCAAACTCCTGTTCAACAACAGCGAATCACAGATTACCACCGACGGAAAATACAATGAAGTATTAAACGGTATCCCCGACTGGGTATATGAAGAAGAATTCGGCTTCAACCGTGCATTCGATTTCAGCGCAGACAGCAAAATGATTGCCTATATTCGTTTCGACGAGAGCAAAGTCCCCATGTATTCTTTCCCTCTGTATAAAGGCAAATCCCCCTCATTAGACCAATATGCCACCTATCCGGGAGAATACGAATATAAATATCCGATGCCCGGCATCGACAATTCAAAAGTATCGGTACACACCTTCGATATCAAGAGCAAAGTGACCCGCAAAATAGATTTGCCTTTGGACGAAGACGGCTACATTCCACGCATCAAATTCACCAATGACGAAAATGCATTGGCTATCATGACACTCAACCGTCATCAGAACCGCTTTGACCTTTATTATGCCAATCCGCGCAGCACACTCTGCAAGCTGATGGTTCGTGACGAAGCTCCGCAATACATCAAAGAAAATGCTTACTCAAATATTACTTTTTACCCTGAGCACTTCGTTGTAATGAGTGAAAAAGACGGATACAATCATTTATATCTTTACACCGCCGGCGGAAACCTGGTCAAACAAATCACCAAAGGAAATTTTGAGGTAAAAGACTTTTTGGGTTGGGATCAGGCAAACAACACCTTTTATTTTACCAGCAATGAAGGCAGCCCTCTCCGCACAGCCGTTTATAAGATAGATGCCAAAGGAAAAAAGACCAAGCTTTCAACTCAGGAAGGCAGCAACAGTGCCATCTTTAGTAAAAACATGAAGTATTTCGTCAACACATACTCCAGTGCCAATATACCTCCTGTCATCACTCTGAACGACAACAAAGGAAAAGTGCTGACCACTTTGGTTGACAATCAAAAGTTGAAGCAACAGATGTCGGGGCTGAATATGCCGAGCAAAGAGTTCTTCACATTCAAGACCACAGACGGAGTAGAGTTGAACGGTTGGATAATGAAACCCGCCCATTTCGATACCAACAAGAAATATCCTGTCATCCTGCACCAATACAGCGGTCCCGGCTCTCAGCAAGTTCTTGACCGCTGGGGAATAGGAGCCATGGGTAACGGAGGACTTTTTGAAGCTTACATGGCAGATAAAGGCTTCATCATGGTATGTGTAGACGGACGTGGAACCGGCGGACGCGGTGCTGAATTTGAAAAGTGTACCTACCTCAACCTAGGAGTAAAAGAAGCCAAAGACCAGGTAGAAACTGCTAAATACCTCAGCACCCTGCCCTATATAGACGGCAACCGCATCGGCATCTGGGGATGGAGTTTCGGTGGCTACAACACATTGATGTCAATGAGCGAAGGCACTCCGATATTCAAGGCAGGCGTCGCCATTGCCGCCCCTACCGATTGGCGTTTCTACGACTCGGTATACACAGAACGCTTCATGCGCACTCCCAAAGAAAACATGGAAGGCTACGAAGCCTCATCAGCCATCAACCGCGCCAACAAATTACACGGCGAATTATTATTGATTCACGGTTCGGCCGATGACAATGTACATCTGCGGAATGCTGCCGAATACAGTGAAGCATTGGTACAAGCCGACAAGCAATTTGACATGCAGGTTTACACCAACCGTAACCATGGCATTTTTGGCGGAAATACACGCCACCACTTGCTCACCCGTGTAAGCAACTTCTTTATTGAGAATCTGAAATAATAGATATCTATCAGGCACGGGTTACCGTGCCTGAAAAAACAAATAACCATGAATCACGTTAAAAAACCGGACTGGCTGAAAATAAGCATAGGTGCAAATGCACGATATGCCGAAACAAAACATATTGTAGATTCTCACAAACTGCACACCATCTGCAGCAGTGGTCGTTGTCCCAATATGGGTGAATGCTGGGGAAAAGGAACAGCCACATTTATGATAGGCGGAAATATCTGTACCCGTTCGTGCAAATTCTGTAACACACAGACCGGCCGCCCCCTTCCCCTCGACACAGAAGAACCCACCCACGTAGCAGAATCCATCCAATTAATGAAGCTCTCACATGCCGTCATCACTTCGGTAGACCGCGATGACTTGGATGATTTAGGTGCTTCCCATTGGGCTAAAACCATTCTTGAAATAAAAAGATTAAACCCCGAAACCACCTCCGAAGTACTGATTCCCGACTTTCAGGGAAAAAGCGAACTGATACAGCAAGTTATCGACGCCAAGCCCGATATCATTTCGCACAACATGGAGACAGTTCGGCGCATAAGCCCGCTGGTGCGCAGTGCCGCCGATTATGACACCAGCCTGAAGGTAATCAAGCAGATAGCCGACAATGGCATCACGGCAAAATCCGGCATTATGGTAGGATTAGGCGAGACACAAGAAGAAGTAGAGCAGGTTATGGACGACCTCTTGGCTCACGGCTGTAAAATAATGACCATCGGCCAATACCTGCAGCCCACCCACAAACACTATCCGGTGGCAGAATACATCACCCCCGAACAGTTCAGGATATACCGTGAAATAGGATTAAAAAAAGGATTTAAAGAAGTAGAAAGTGCGCCTCTGGTACGTTCTTCCTATCATGCAGAAAAACATATTAAATTTAAAGGCTAATCCGCAAACCTATTTTATATCTTATTTGTTATAAAGATATAAAAGAGATAGAGAGAATGAAATCATTACTAGAGTATAAGAATTTAATCATGTCTACAGGGTTAATTCCTACTATTGTATGCATGATTTTATGTATTTTTTTTTCCGATGCATACGTTTTATATGCCTGTAGTTTAGCCGGTCTGCTTTATGTATTATACAGACTGGCCAAACCTCCCATCTACCGCCCCAACTTAGTGCTATTGCATGCTACGTTGGCGCTTGTTGTATGCTCAGTCATTAAACTTATCAGTGGAGATTCATTAATTCCTGACCGCACCGTTCCCATTATACTGGAAATTATAATCCTCAGTTTTTCCTTGTTCTATCTTATCGAGCCGATTGTTTACAACAAGATATTTTCATTTTTCAATTATAAAATATCCATTTTGAATTGTTGGTCCACTCGAATCATCGCCATCTTCAGCGGCATTCATTTATTCATACTATGTATCATTTATTTATTATTCAATCCCCTGTCCTATCCTGTTCTCTACATATTAACGCATATTCTCCCTCCATTAATATATATAATTTCCATTGCCGTCAACTACATTCTTGTAAAATCCATCGGTACGAGTTACCAAAGAATGCCGTTTCTTCGGATAGCCCCCATCTGCAACGGAAAAATTTACGTACTTCCGCGCAATACCCACAGCGAAGAACCCGGTAAACTGGATATTCCGATGGAAGACTATATCTATGCATGTAAAACAGATACAGATAAATATGCCAAAGAGATTGAAAAGAAATATAGCCGATACATCGATGGGAATACCCTTCCCCGTTTCAGTCTTAAACACATAATAAGCTCATCCAAAGGTGCTTCCTCTAAAACAGTCTTATTATACATTCTTCCATTGGATAATGAAAATCAAATTCATTTTGAGGGAGGTAAGTTCGTCAGCCCCGAAGAGATAGAAGCCGACGAACACAACTACAGTTCATTTTTGAAAGAAGAAATTGAACATCTGGACGTAGTAGCCCAAATGTGGAAAGAATTCAAATAAGTTCAATAGTTACTCCCTCACAAATCCCAAGACAGTCACTTCCGCCAATGCCGCCGGAATCTGTTGAGTATTGTCCATGAAACTAATCCGGACAAACCGCCCTTTTACTTTTCCGGCATCCGTCTGTATCTCATATCGGGAAACAGGCGTCCGGTTCTCCTTCATATCCTCTATCACTCTCCATTCTTTCCGGTCATCAGACACCTCCACCCGGAATCGATAAACAGCTGTTTGCGGAAAAACCAAAGTAATTTGTTGCAAATCCAATCCCTTTTCCGTATCAAGTAACCAATAAGGCGAAGCATCCCCTTTCGCAGCCTGCCACCAAGTAGCCACATTTCCATCGGCAGCCAATGCAGCCACATAACCTTCAGACTGACTGCCGGTAAAAGTCGGATTATTACGTCCGAAAGTCTGCAACGGACGTTCCCTATTGGCTGAAGTGTAACGAACATACGGACGCTCTCTCACCTGTGGAGTCACATTCGGCACATATTGAGGATCCCCTTCAAACACCAATTCCACACGTGCCGGAACCAATCCCGGAGAAGAAGCCTCGATAAGGGTCTTTCCGGCATAATACGAACGGAAAGCAATAGCCGCTTTCCCATCCTGTATACGGATATCACTATCTTGTTTAAAAGTAATGGACGTCCCCGTAGGAAACTCACCGGGACCTGCTACCAACTTTAATGTCACCTCGGGAGAATTACTGATTTCTTTTCCCTGTGCATCCAGCACCGTCACCGTCAGTTGTACATCATCCGTACCATCAATACGAATCCCCATTGTCTTATCCGCTTCCAACTTCAGTTTAGCCGGAATACCGGGCTTTGCCCATTCGGGAGGTGCTATATGATTATATTCATTCCGATACCAATACCATGAACGCTTGGGAATACGGAAATAGTCCACTATCCCCATCTTGCCCAACTGACTTCCGGCAATACTTCCGTGATCAAACCCACACCAGATAGCCTGTCCGCTTCTCCACTCATAACCTTTCCATCCATCATTTTTTTCCAAATCTCCCCACCCCGGCATATATTCTCCCGGTCGGTCGGCAGTCGTACTGCCATATTCGGAAACCACTCCCGGAATCCCCGGATTCAGAAAATCAGGCTGAGTGGCTCCATCTCCATTATAACCACCGATATCTCCCAGCTTATCAATTCTTTCCACTCCCAACGGACGCTGCGCCCCACCTATTGCAGCAGGCCGTGTCGGGTCAAGCTGATGCGACAAAGCCACCATCTTTTTCAATAACTCCCTCACTCCGTCCATAGCCTCCGGTGCCGAGAAAAAAGCCTCATTACACATACTCCATGCCACAATAGAAGGATGATTGCGATGAATGCGAATCATCTCCCCCAACTGCTGTAACGCACTGGCATCAAATTCGGGTCTGTGTTTGTCATAGACGGGATACGCGCTCGAGTTCCAATACCCGTCAGGACCGAATCCCCCAATCCCCCAAAAAGGAGCTTCCGCCCAGAATAACATACCCATTTCATCACAAGCCTTAGAGAAAGCAGGTGCATGCGGATAATGCGACCCTCTGATAAAATCAAAACCTGCCTCCTTCATTTGCTTCACATCGCGCCTCATGGCAGCCTCTGTCACCGCATCTCCCCACCCGGCCTGATCTTGATGAACATTCGCTCCTTTAAAGAAAAGATGTTCTCCATTCAAAAAGAATCCTCTGTCCGCTGTCCATTCAAACCAACGAAAACCGAATACAGTCTCTTCAGAGTCAAGCAATTCATTTCCCTTATATAGCAAACTCACCAACTTATAAAGACTCGGATGAGCAGGATGCCACAACTCCGGTTCATTTACGGCAGGCGTAACCTGCACAAATTGCTTACTGTCATTTGCCCCGACATACTCGGTCGTAGTGACAGAAGTCACCGCCTCCCCATTCAGTTTCCGAACCTCAGTCACCAATTTATACTCCGAAGACAGACTTGAGCGGTTGCACACCTCCGTAGCCACCTTAACGGTAGACGCTTTTCCCCTGTTCTCCTTCAGTTCGGGAGTGATGACAAACGTACCATACCAATCAATATAAGTCTTCGATTTCTGCACGAGCCTTACATTGCGATAAATCCCCCCACTGAAGACATGCTCTCCCGCACGCGGTGCCACATCAGGTTTCCATATATTATTAACACGCACTGCCATTTCGTTATTACCTGCCTTCACAGCTTTAGTCACATCGACAGAGAAGCCGGTGTATCCTCCGACATGGCTTCCCACCTTTTGTCCGTTTATATAGATTTCAGCTTCTTGAAAAACACCGTCGAACTCAATGAAAGTACATTTCTTCAAGTCGTCTTCCGACAACCTAAAACTCTTGCGATACCATCCATACCCCACATAAAAATCTTTCGACATAAAATAAGGAATACTGAACGAATGCGGCACTCCCACCGTTTCCCAACCCGAATCATTATACCCGATTCTTTCGGCTCCCCGCACATCTCCGTGTGCATATTTCCATTCACGATTAAAGTTGATCTTCTTCCTTGGAGATTCAGATTGCTGTGCTTTTATCACACTGCAAAAGAGGCAGATACAAAAAGCAAATAATAATTGTGCGTTCTTCATTTCTTGATATTTTATTGTTTCATCCTATTTTTGAATAGACAAAGATAAAACTTTTTCATGATAATTCGTTTTTTGATAACGCAAATATACTATCCATTTGCTCACCGCCAATGAAGATTTCAATTCCACCAATCCATATTGCCATTTTTACCAATCGTACTAAATCTGCCATAAATAATGCTCGTATCTGCCTTGCAAAAAAACGATTGAAGAGCACAAGGTATCACTGAAATGCTGGAGGCTTTCATTTCTGATTTACAGTAAATTATGGTCTATTGTGTACTAACTGTGTACGAACCTGAATAATTCACAGCATAAAAAAAGAAAGCATTGCATTGTCGTTTTGACAAATTTTCGTACATTTATTGTGCTAAAAATCAAAGTACTACAATGCTTTCTTATGGACAAAAACACATCATGCTTAGTGCGATATACATCAGAGAGAAGAAGACCTACATCCGAATTAGCTTTTCTCCAAACCATCGGCATCGAACGAAAATGGAACAAACCTTACTGAAAATAGGAGCATAATCCTATAACCCTGCTGAAAACACCAAACGCTTCTGTACACTCAGAGAAGCGAAAGACAGTGTGTATTCTTGGGAAACAAACTGAAAAATTGCTCCTGGAAACACCTCGCTGAAACAAGAGAGGAAGTTAATCAAATACTAAAATGGAAGCCAAAGGTATCAAGATATATATCGGATGCAAATTGTACAGGAGAAAAAACGTGAGTGACTAAAATAGCAAAGGCCATGAAATGAAACTGTAGGAATACGCTCAAGTTAATAACAAAAGCAAAGAAAAACATTATGAGACATGTGATTATCATAGTTTTTTTTATTACTTTTGCATTTGGATTGAGACGTCCCTTCTGAGACATATTAATAAAGAAGAAGCGTTATGCTTATCTTGTAATTTTGAGAACGTAGGAAATTTTCAAAAGAATGTACAAGGATGGCATAGTGGTTCTCACGCTATAGCGTGGGCTGCTATTGTTATATCTGTACATTCGGGTTTCCTACGACCTTCAAAATTAAGACGTGACATTGCAGTTCCACGCTTCGTGGTTTAATTAAACTTGGTTCAGGAACGGGAACCATAAGAGAAAATCGTATGAAAGAACTAGCTTATTCGTACATTGAATTTGGAGAAGAATATTGGTGGGCGTTTCTTATTATTTGGCTTCTGTGGATTATCGTAGCTCACATTCCCAACTTTATAGATTTCCACTATGCGGACATCATTATCCCTATTATCCTTCTGGCAATTTGGGGTATATTGAAATTGTTTGTAGTTTTCAGTATGATATAAATCGTTAATCATCAATCAAATATATACATCTATGAAATTCAATAAGTACTTTTATTTATCTGCTGCACTTGCTTTTGCTCTTTGCTCTTGCAGCGATAACGATGAAACTGGAGGCGATTTTACGCCTACTATCTTCAACGTAATGGGTAAAGTTGAAAAAGGTCCGATGATTCGTGGCTCTCATGTGGATATGCGAACTTTGGACGAGTACATGACCCCTACTGGAAGCTTTTATTCTGCTACCATCGACAACAACTTGGGTGATTTCAATTATGGCACACTCAAGATTAACAGCCCGTATGCCCAATTAACGGCAGACGGCTATTTTTTTAATGAAGTGGACGGTGAATTGTCAGAAGGTACTATCAAGCTAGATGCTATTGTGGACTTAAAAGACAACAGTACTATCAATGTCAATGTATTAACTCACTTGAAAAGTAAGCGCATCCATCATTTGGTTACTACCCAAGGCATGACATTCAAAGAAGCTAACGCACAAGCCCAAAAGGAGTTGCTTACCCAATTCGGATTACAGCAATACGCCTCTAAAGATGCAAGCCAATTTTCACTTACTTCTGGCGATGATGCTTCCGGCGCTTTGATAGCCATATCATCATTGGTACTGACAGACAGATCCGATGCGGAAATCGTTGAATATCTATCTATTCTAAGCAATGAGTTTGGAACGGAAGGCGCTTTTAGCCAAGAGACAAAGAAAAAGATACAGTCTGGCAAGAACTACCTGAATACAAGACTGGATAGAATTTCCGAAAACATAAAAAGCCGCTACAAGGAATTAGGATTGGAAGTCAAAGTCAAGGACTTGGCTTATTATTTCGACTGGGATAATGATGGAATAGCAGGAAATGAACTGGATGAATCAGAATCTGTTACACTTAGTACAACGGAAGTAAATGTTCCAAAAGAAGGCGGGGAATATACCATTTCCATTGTTTCTGACAAGCCTTATTATTTGAATCCGCCATCTTTTGATTCTGACTCTGATTCTGGTCTTCAAGAATTACCCCAAGACAATGTTACAGAAGAAAATTACTTTGGAGGACTATATGAGCCAAGTGCAAATCTCCCAACTCCTTCAATCAAGTACAACAAAGCCATTGAAAACAATGTCATTACTGTAATAATAGAACCAGCTTTATTTAAAGAAGATCTGTCCACTACCTTTACGGTATATAACGCAAGAGGTAAAGTGGCTGCCACGGTAACAATCAAACAATCCGGAGACAAGAATTATTGGGTTAAGCATGACCCTGTCAGATTGGGAGACCAAGGGAAACAAGCTGTATTAAGCATAATGAGCACCATGAGAGATGCTATATCAATGCAACAGTACTTACAAACCAACTATATTCATCAAGAAGACTTTAAAACCCCAATTCCTTTCCAACCATATGATGGTAAGATAGGAAATACATGGAAATATTACTATGCAGCAATCAATCGGTGGCTTATGATTAAAGACATAGATGCAAACCAGTTGAATTGCTACCAGTCATTTATTGACACCCACCTTGCACTGGCATACTATCAGCTGTCTTCTCGTTGGGGTGGCATACCTTTTATTATGCAGCGTCCAAATGATGCCCACATTTCCCTACCACGTACAGATGAAGCGGAAGTTCTTTCAAGAGTGGAGAATATGCTGTTCGATGCGATGGAAGATTTAGACGAACATCGCTATGACGCTTTCCAAGATGCCAACGAGATGCTTTTCGTTTCTAAAGATGCAGCCAGAACATTGCTTGCCTTTGTCTATTGCAATCAAAAGAAGTTCGATAAAGCATTGCCGCTCTTGGAAGAAGTCATCCGAAGAGATGACTACCATTTGGAATACACGAAAGCAACAGAATATAAGAACAATGCAGAATGTATTTGGGGCTATCACATACAGGCAAGAAGCGGAGAGGCATGCCATCCTTGCCTTGATTACAAAGATGTGATCCTAACAGCTGCTGAATGTCTATATCATACAGGAAACACTCCTAAGGCTAAAGAATACATCAATCAAGTATGCGAGCATAAGAATCTCACAGTTGACCAATCAGATGTTCTGAAAGCCATTGCTTCACTGCATTACCAGATAAACTCACCCAGCTATATGAATTTCATCAGAAGAAACGGATTGGGTGAATCCTTTATGGGACTAAGCCATGACAACCTTTATCAGCTTTTATGGCCTATCCCCAGCAGTGAAATGGATTTAAATCCACAAATGATACAAAATCCGGGATATTAATCCCAGCATATGACGAAAGCCCTGCTATTTACCAGTGGGGCTTTCATATTGCTAAAAAAGCAAAATAACGACTTAAGAATAAAGGATGAATCTCATCCAAAAAGAAAAATACCAAGTTTTACACCCATAATGTAAAGTTGGGTGTTTATTTTAAAATTTACCGATTCTCAGCATTTATAGTTCTCATACCCCTAAAACATAAAACTGAACACTTTCTTTTGCGAAGCTTTAAACC
>ENA-OZRX01000341-OZRX01000341.1-human-gut-metagenome-genome-assembly--contig:-NODE-341-length-11867-cov-5.638588_pt1 | contig 11867 bp, 5 predicted proteins | sample MGYA00243274_ERZ653955 | MGnify/ENA primary metagenome ERZ653955 (study PRJEB26926, sample SAMN06164575) | human gut metagenome | biome: ENVO:00009003; feature: ENVO:2100002; material: ENVO:00002003...
TTATGAACAAAAAGTTTTTAAGTGCAATCCTGTTCGGAGCCTTAATGGTTTCGTCGACAGGAACATTTGTGTCTTGTAAAGATTACGACGATGATATCGACGAAATCAACAAGGAATTGACTGACCTGAAATCAAAACTTTCAGATCTTGAAAGTAAAGTAAATGCCGGTGGCGCTTACGTTACCAAGATTGAATCGGTAGACGGTGGTTTCAAAGTATCGGTAAGCGACGGTACTTCTTACAACCTGACTGTTGCCAGCGCTGCTGCCGGTAGCAAGGTTGTGATTGATGACAAGACCGGTGAAATCAGCATTGATGACAAGGCTACAGGCTGGTTTGCCACTACCGGTGAAGGTGAAGAAGCTGTGGATATGACTCCGTATGTAAAAGACGGATATTGGTATTTCTATGACAAAGCAGCAAAAGACTTTGTGAAGTCTGAATACAAAGCTGCCGGTGATGCTTATGCAGTAGTAAAAGACGGTGTAGTGACTCTGCATATGCCGGATGAAAGCGGTAAGATGCAATCTATCGTATTACCGTTGACTGCTAATGCGTTGACTGCTATTTCTTTGCCTGCCGGATTGACAATCGGTAATACTGTTGCTACAGATGCTGCTGATGATGCTGTGGAAATCTCTTCAGCGAAAGCTGCTAAATTAGATTGGAAAGGTCCTAAAGGTGCCATTGAAAAGGATCAATTCTTAGTTGGTCAGATTGGTGTTGCTGATTTGGTTGTTTCTCCTAAGAATTACGATTTGTCTGCTCAAAAACTTACTTTGGTAGACAGCAAGGGTAATGTAGCTCCTGTTAAGGTTATTGCTACTCCTAATACATTTAATAGCGTTATTGTTGGCAGTCGTGCAGCTTCTGAAAACGGTAATTGGAACTTGACGGTGGAAATGACTGATGAGGTTACTGCTGATAATATTAATAAGGTATTTAAAGGTACAGGTGCTAATACTGATAAGGAAATTTTGTATGCTTTGTGTGTAAATGGTATTCCTTATACTGCTTATGATATTGCCATTAAAACAAAAGCACCTGAATCATCTCCTGTTGCAGCGATTACTTTTGCTGCTGATAAGCTGTCTTATATAGATGCAGAAGGTACAGAAGTTAAAGGCGCTACTAATGCTATTGAACTTCCTGTAGGAACGACAACATTGAAGTATGCTGATGCTAAGTTGTATGACTCTTATATCACTTTTGAAGGAACATATAAGGCAAAAGCTGAAAAATTAGGTGTTAAAGCAGATGGTATGACTGTTACTGTTCCGCAAGCTGCAAGTGGTGAAACTCTTGTTGCAACTGTACACATGGTGAATATCGGTGGTGTAGAAACTACGACTTCTAATACTATCACTTTGAAGTTGGCAGGTGCTTCTATCGATACTCCGACAGAAATTTCTGCTACCGAGTATAAGGTTATGCCGAACGCAGATTTCACTAAAGTATTGCCTGCTATCCTGATTGACTTAGGTGATGCATTGAGTAAATTGGATGCAGCAACAATTGAAGCTGTACAGAAGGCAGACCAGCTTTCTGTAGTTGAAGCTGCAACCCAGGAAGGATTTATTGTTGCTAGTGATGATAATGTGTTTACTAATACTACACTGACAAAATATTACAAAGCTAATGCTCAGGGTAAGAAAGGTGCTGAATGGAATGCTAGCAATGATGGTCTTGAATCACTTCGCTTTATTGAAATAGCTGTAGCTACTAATAATGTAGCTGAGGATGCTAAGCCGGGTAAATACACATTGAATTTGGTAATTAAGGACGGTACTACTGTTGGTAATGAAATCGCTAAGATTGCTATGCCTGTAAATGTGACAGTTCCTGCATTCGATGATTTGTTTGCTGCAACAGATGCTTGGACAGAAGGTGTATATGGAGCTAGAATTTATCCTTCTGTCAATAATGCATTAATCAGTATGTCAAATGCATACACTGCTAAATCGGGAGTAGATGCTAATTACAATAAGATTGCTTATGCTTTTGATAAGATTAATAATGATACTGTTGGTACAGTAGGTAATGCTCAGCAGGTAACTTTGAATAAGAAGGTAGTTTACAAAGACAAGGCTCTTGCTAACAGTGAATTGAAAGCAACTGCTTCTTATAGTATTTTGGACGCAATGACTGCATATACCGGTTCAGGTAGTGATGTCACCAAATTAACAGCTATTAAGAAAGCATTTACTGTTGAATCATCTAAGTTTACAGTAAAACTTCAGACTATCTTTGATGGTGGTAAGATTGTATTCTATAAAGATAATGCAGTTGTTACCGGTACGGTTGGTATAGATGCTGATGGTAAAATAGCCGGATTGACCATATCTGGCAATAAAAAACAAGGTTTGGCTATTAACTTCTTAAGCGCAGACTTAGCTGTAAATTCAACTAATGTTGCAAATTCTTATCCAAGTGATGATGCTAACAAATTACAAGGATATGCATTCGGTAATAGCAGTGCAGCAGCTGCTTCGGGTAAGCAAATCAAAGTAACATGGAGTACAGGTATTCCTACAGTAACAGTAAAAGAGGATGCTAACGGATTAGTATTTGAAAATAGCGATTCGTCTTCTCCTACTTACGAAACTACCTTGACTGCAACATTTGAAGATGCTACAGGTATTGTATATACTTCAAGCATTAAGGTGGAAAAGAAATAATACGTCTTTAGTATTTATCTTTAATATGGAAGAGCATCCTTCGGGGTGCTCTTTTTTTTGAATGGTAGCAGCCGGGAATTCATTTTACTCCTGCCACAGTGGAACTGACTGACAATTTCTCATACAGTTTATTGGATGTGAAGGGTAAAGTAGCCGATATTATTGTTTCTACTCCTTCTAAGGGCTCGCCCGAAAACTGTTTGCTTTGTGTCTTCGGGCAGGCAACCCCTGCCCCTACATCTGACAATTGGATAGCCCGGCTTAGTTTTGACACACTCCCTTCTCATTCTCAGTTGAGAATTACATCCCATTCAATCGGGAAGTGAATATCTTCGGTAACGGATTCTATTCACTTCCCGATTTTTTTATTGAATTTGATTGATGCGATATACAATTTTCCCTTGGTGGTACATATATACGTGCAGGTTCATGCGTACGTACGTGTAGCCCGATACATACGTACGTGTAGGCTTACGCATACGTATGTGTGGCCCGATGCGTACGTACACATTTTACAAATAGGCAGCTTGCACTGTATGTTGCAAAAAGACCTTGAGGATTTTTTAAAACATCAAGGTCTTTTTTGAAAACACCACCTTCTTTTTTAAAAAGCTCGGCATGTTTTTCCTGTAAGGGCAGAATGCATCCCCTCACCAAGTCGGTTATTCCTTCTTCTCCGTTCATCCTTACATTTTAGCCGAAATGTGCGGATAATCAGATTGTTAAGAATGACAGGACATTCCTTCATCCTCCTTTCAGCCGTGCTTCCCAAGTCCCTTCACAAGCTGCCTTCAGCCTTTATCCTGCCGGAAGAAGTTTTACGAATGAAAGGAGGCTGAAAGGGTGGTGACACAATGTTCATTCACTACCGAACCCCCATCAATAGGGCGTTTCAACGACTAATGAAAGGAGAAAGGGAGAAATCCTTGAAATCTCAAGTATGCTTTTGATCTACTCTTGCCGTCAATGGTTTCATCGCTATTGGTAAACCAAGCCGCGAAGCGTAAAGCCTTGTTGTTTGGGAAACATTGCGCCAAAGACCCATCGGGATGAGAGGTTGTTTCTATTTTGGAAACAGCTGCATCTTTTCGTAATTTTCCCTTTTTAAAATACTGTTTTTATGTTCTGATATTTGTTGGGTATGCTGTTTTTATGTACTTTTGAACCGTTATTTTATTGAGTATCTGTTACATGAAAGAACACATATCTCTGATTTTTACAGTAGTCTTTTCAAGATCTTGAAAAAACAGACCGGTTTGATACCTGTCGGGCTTATAAAGGATGATAAGAGTTACGTTTTAAGCAGCATACTTCCACAAGATATAATAAAGAAGAAACTAACACGATAACAAATGAATATTATGAAGAAAATGCTATTGTTCACCTTGTTGGTAGGTGGATTATGTACAACTACACCCGTAGTACAGGCACAAGAAAGGTTGCCGGAGTACTTACAGGCGGAAAAATTTACTCAGGAGAAACTGAACACCATGTTGTTCTCTACTGTGGTAGACCCTCATTGGTTTCAGAAAGGGAATAACTTCTGGTTTCAGTATAAAACAAGTGAAGGTACCTTTTGGTATGTGGTAGACCCTTCGGCACGCAGTAAGAAGCAGCTTTTCGACCGTGATGAAATGGCCTCGCAGCTGACCGAAATTGTAAAAGACCCTTTTGAAGCGCGTCATCTTCCCATCAGGAACTTGAAAGCTCAGGAAGACGGTCGTACTTTTACTTTTGAGGTGATATCTTCTCAGGATGCCAAGCCCAAGAAGGAGGATAAGGAGAAAAAGGATAAAAAAGGCAAGACCGAGAAAGAAGTCTTTTATTTTTCTTACGATTATCCCACCCGTAAGCTCACTCAGCTGAAAGATAAAGAAAAAGAACCCAAGAAAATCAGATGGGGATCAATCTCTCCTGACGGAAAGACGGTGGTTTATGCCAAAGACCTGAATCTTTATCGTATGAGCCGTGAAGATTATGAGAAGGCAAAGAAGAATGAAAAGGACAGTACTATTGTCGAAATTCAGCTGACCAAAGACGGTGTGGAAGATTTTGGCTACGGTATTCCTTACAGTACGCTCAACACTGATACGCTGTGTAATGGCAAGCGTCGCAGGGTGTATGGGGTGTGGTCGCCCGACTCCCGTCATTTTGCAATGACCGTTTCCGATGACCGGGCCGTAAAAGAGTTGTGGGTGATTAACTCTATGGCACAACCGCGTCCTACCCTGGAAACTTATAAATATCAGATGCCCGGTGAAAAAGAAGCTCCGATAGAACATTTGTATTTGTTTGATATGAGTGACAACAGCCGGAAAGAAATAAAGGTGGACGCTTATAAAGATCAGACTTTGGGACTCTCTTACAGTCCGTGGCTACAGAAACAGCGTGATATGGAAGATCAGCCTTCAATCTGGCTGGGTGACAATAACCGTTTCTATCTTTCACGTAAAAGCCGTGACTTGCATCGGATAGATATTTGTTCTTACACTGTGGGGCAGGATTCTATTGTTCCTGTTATTAAAGAGCGTATGAATACTTATCAGGAAACGCGTCCTTTGCATCTTTTGAGCAATGGAAAAGAACTGATACAGTGGAGTGAACGCGACGGTTGGGCGCATCTTTATTTATATGATGATAAAGGTAATCTGAAAAACCGTATCACAAAGGGACCTTGGCATGTGGAAGAAATATTGAAAGTAGACAATAAAGCGCGTGTCATTTATTTCACTGCCAATGGTATGAACCCGAACGAGAACCCGTATTATGAGCACTTGTATCGGGTGAATTTGGATGGTAGCGGACTGAAGCAACTTTCAAAGGGGGATTATTTCCACCGCGTGGAAGTGGATGATGAGGCTCGTTTTGTGGTGGATAACTTTTCACGTGTCAATACAGTGCCTTGTGCCGACTTGCTGGATACGAACGGTAATAAAGTGATGACGATTCAGGAAAGTGATTTCTCGCAGCTTTTTGCTGCCGGTTACAAGTTTCCCGAACCTTTTAAGGTGAAAGCTGCCGATGGAGTGACCGACCTTTATGGTGTGATGTATAAACCGTTTAATTTCGATTCTACAAAGGTATATCCTATTGTAGACTATGTTTATCCGGGGCCGCAGGTTGAAGGTACGGTTTATCCGTTTACCCGTATGACTCCGCGTACAGACCGATTGGCACAAGCCGGTTTCATCGTCATTTCGGTAGGACAACGTGGCGGACATCCAAGCCGTTCCAAGTGGTATCATAACTATGGATATGGCAATATGCGCGATTATCCCTTGGCCGACCACAAATATGCTATCGAGCAGTTGGCAATGCGTTATAATTATATAGATATAGATAAAGTGGGTATTCACGGACATTCAGGAGGCGGATTTATGAGTACGGCTGCCATGTGTCAATATCCTGACTTCTTTAAGGTTGCCGTTTCATGTGCCGGAAACCATGACAATAATATTTATAACCGTTGGTGGAGCGAAACGCATCACGGAGTAAAGGAAGTGGTAAGCGAAAAGGGAGATACTACCTTTGTTTACAAGATAGCGACCAATCCTCAGATTGCTAAACAGCTGAAAGGCAATTTGCTGCTGATTCACGGTGACATTGATAACAATGTGCATCCGGGTAATACACTGCGCGTGGTTGATGCATTGATCCGTGCCGGCAAACGCTTTGATATGCTGATTTTACCGCAGCAGCGCCACGGATTCGGTGACATGAATGAATATTTCTATTGGAGACTGGTGGATTATTTCTCAGAACATCTGAAAGGAAAGAGTGAGAAGTCTGTGGATATTCCCAAACGTTAGTGAAGATTAAACATTGCAGGGACTCAGTTCTTGAGCCCCTGCAATGAAAAAATATCTATTACAGCAGACCTGCAATGTAAGCCTTCATTTCGGGCACGGCAGCTTTTGCTTCCAGATATAATTTATATTGGGCTTTTGTGCGTACCAAATTGTGACCTTCGTATTTGGTCTGGTAATACGTATCACCGTTGATATAGTCGGCCAAGAAACGTACAGCCTGCATATATGGGAACAAGGTAGCAGCGTATGGCAACATCTCAATTTCAACCGGAGTCAGGAATGAACGGGCTGATTCAATGTATCCTTTGGCGAATGCCTTGAAAATCTCCATATTAAAACGGACATTGTTCAAATCCTTTTCGTCTTCTTTGCCTGTATTGGCTGCCGAACGAAGGAAGTCACCGAAATCGGAGAAGATGAAGCTGGGCATGACAGTGTCGAGGTCGATAACGCAAAGCACTTTACCGTCTTCATCAAACAACATGTTGCTGACTTTAGTATCGCAGTGGCAGATACGTTTCGGAAGTTTGCCTTCGCGGAACAGTCTTTCGGCACTGCACATTTCGTCGGCATCTTTTTCAATGGCATCAACGATGTCCTGCACTTCGCTCAGTCTGCCGGCTGCATTGGTGGCAACGGCTTCGCGCAACTGTTTCATGCGGAATTCCATGTTGTGGAAATCAGGAATAATTTCACCCAGCTGTTCGGGCACATCGGCCAACATAGCTTGGAATTCGCCGAATTTCAAACCTGCCAAATAAGAAGAGTCGGGAGTGACAGCTTCCAAAGTCTGTGAACGGGGAATGAATACTGATACGCGCCAATAGCCTTCGCCATCATAATAAAAGGTCTTTCCATCGGTAGCCGGAAGGAAACGGAGCACTTTGCGGTCGATGTCTGTTTCGTTCTGTGCTTCCAGTTTTTTGCGGATATGACCTGTCACCACTTCGATGTTGTGCTGTAACATGTCGATGTCGGTAAATATCTGATGGTTGATACGTTGTAATACGTAATCAGCTTCTTGGGGATCGACAGTTTTTACTAAATAAGTTTGGTTGATCAGCCCTGAAGTCAGTGCTTTTACTTCTTTTACTTCGCCCACCTCGGGGAATTGCTTGATAATTTGATTGAGGTTTTCCATAGATTGTTATTGTAATAATTATGAATAATCACGGATTATAATGAGACAAAGATAGCTTCTTCTCCTTAAATAAGGAAAAGAAGCTATCACAATTTTATTATTTATTATAAGAATAGGTGTGTTATTTCTTCAAATCAGTTTGGAACATACGGTCTGCGCGCAGTAAATGACGCCAGCAGGATACCAATTCCTGTGATTCTTGTAGCACGTTAAGGTATACCATGGAGGCTTTTACGTTCACGTCACGTTCCTGTATGCGGTCCATTTGCTGTTTTCGCAGGGTGGAAATCTTATTTTTCAACAAAGCTCCTTCACGCAGCAAAGCATCGGTTTGAGTGTAATCCTTATTGGCAAGCACTTCTGTAGCGCGAGCCATCAGTGCGGTCATTTCGTCGCGGACAGGGATAAATTCATTGGTGGCGCGTTCTGATAACGGAGTGAATTTATTGTCTACGTGCTCTTTGCAAGGGTCACAGATACGTTTCAGACAGTAGAGCATTTGTTCGCAGCTATTACTACCCAAATGGAACCAGGTGTTCTTTTCGATGGCGGTAAAGTTGTCTATGCGGCGCAGACCCAGAATCTCTTTGCGGCGTATTTTTTTCAGCATTTCCTTCTGGCTGTCAGTATTGCTTACGGCTTTACGCAGGGCTTTCAAATTCTCGTTGATGAATCCGTCGGTTATTTGACGATAAGTTTCGTTGGTAAATGTCATTTCGGCTACCAATGTATTATTAACGTGCTGGCGGAGCAATGTCCAACGTTCTTCTTTGTCTTTGCTGGTAATGAGGCGTGCGAATATATCGTCTTTACCTTTATCTTTCTGTTTCTTGCTGTAGTTGATATTGCTACGCACCAATAGGAATATGGCGAGTGCAATCAAAGCCAGCATAGCAAATGTGCCGCCGTAATACATAATGAGTGTTACCACAAAACAAATAGTGAAGGCAGCTCCGGCGGTAATGAACCAACCACCGATGACGGAAAGAACTCCGGTGATACGATAGACAGCACTGTCGCGGCTCCATGCACGGTCGGCTAACGAGCTACCCATGGCAACCATAAAGGTAACATAAGTGGTAGAAAGAGGAAGTTTCAGAGAAGTACCCAAAGCAATGAGCAGACCTGCCAATACCAGATTGACTGAGGCGCGTATCAAGTCGAATGCAGCACCGTTTTCCATGATCATAACATCTTTGCAGAAGCGGCTGTCGGCCCAACGTTTCAAGTTGTCGGGCAATACCTTGGCTATGTTTTCTGAAGCGGTCATGGTGGAACGGACAATACTACGTGCCACGGCTGATGAACCGAACATTTCATCGCCTTCATCCTGGCGTGAAAGGTCTACCGACGTTTTTACAACATTTTGCGCTTTCTTCGAGGTTATCAGGGCATATACCATAATGACTCCTGCTAAAAATAAGAATAAGAATGGGGTAGTGGCGGGACCATTCAGTGAATCCATCAGATAACCCATCGGATTACCATTGCCATTCGCCATGAAGTCGGTATATGCGGAGAAACCGGCTAAGGGCACACCGATAAAGTTCACCAGGTCATTGCCGGCAAAAGCCATGGCTAAAGCAAAAGTACCCAACATAACGACCACTTTAAATACATTGATTTTGCACCAGTGCAGTACTTGCATCAGAATGGTGAAGAATACAAAACTGCAACTTACCAACATCAGAGTGTTCTCTTGAATCCAATGCTTGTTGTCAGGGGTCATAAAGGAAGAGTCTTTCAGTCCTTTTATCAGCATGAAATAGATAATGGCTGTTACGGCAACACCGCCAAACAAACCAATGGTGTATTTCAGTTTCTTGGTATAATTAAAGGTAAAGAGAAGGCGTGAGAGGTATTGTACCAATGTACCGAAGAAGAAGGCTACGGCTACCGAGAGGAAAATACCCAAAATGACGGACAAGGCTTTTTCTGTATTCAGCAGGTCGGCAAAGCCCAACATGCCGGTTTCGTCTCCTGCTATCTTGATGAGGGCTAATACAAAAGTACCTCCCAGCAGTTCAAACACCATAGATACAGTAGTTGAGGTAGGCATTCCTAAAGAGTTGAAAATGTCCAGTAAGACGACATCCGTTACCATAACAGCCAGAAAGATACACATCAGCTCCTGAAAGTAAAATTGTTCAGGGCGGAAGATGCCGTGACGTGCGATGTCCATCATACCATTGCTCAGTGTGGCGCCAATAAAGATACCAAGGGCGGCGATGGCGATAATGGTTTTGAATGATGCTGCTTTGGCACCGATAGCGGAGTTCATGAAGTTTACTGCGTCGTTACTGACGCCTACTACCAAATCGAATATGGCTAGCAGAAAGAGGAATACGACGATTCCCAAAAACATTGTTTCCATAAATTTTGTTCACTCTATTTTTAATGGGTGCAAAGGTAGAAGAGCTATGTTATGATGAAATGTCATATATGTTACATTTGTGTTACAATCCGGGTTTTAGGACAAATATGAACCGATAAATAATATTTCACCTTTTTGTGTGGAAGATATAAACTGAAAATTCATACCTTTGTAGCCCAAATACTTAATCTATAAAAAATGTCAGAGGCTAAGAGAATAAAAACCGCATTGGTATCGGTTTATCACAAGGAAGGTTTGGATGAGATTATTACCAAACTACACGAAGAAGGAGTAGAGTTCCTCTCAACAGGCGGAACACGACAGTTTATTGAATCATTGGGTTTCCCGTGCAAAGCGGTAGAAGACCTGACTACTTACCCCTCTATTCTGGGCGGACGTGTAAAGACACTGCATCCGAAGGTTTTCGGAGGTATTTTGTGCCGTCGCGGTCTGGAACAGGATATGCAACAGATTGAGAAATACGAAATTCCTGAAATAGACTTGGTCATCGTAGATTTGTATCCGTTTGAGGCAACTGTAGCCAGCGGTGCGGAAGAACAGGCTATTATCGAAAAAATAGATATAGGCGGTATCTCATTGATACGTGCTGCTGCAAAGAATTTCAATGATGTGGTTATTATTGCCAGTCAGGCACAATACAAACCGTTCCGCGATATGTTGCTGGAACATGGTGCCACCACCTCAAGAGAAGAGCGCCGTTGGTTTGCCAAAGAAGCATTTGCTGTTTCATCTCATTATGATTCGGCTATCTTTAATTACTTTGACGGTGGGGAAGGCTCTGCTTTCCGTTGTGCAATGGAAGATCAAAAGCAGCTTCGTTATGGAGAAAACCCGCATCAGAAAGGTTATTTCTATGGTAATTTGGACGCGATGTTTGACCAAATCCATGGAAAAGAAATTTCTTATAACAACTTGTTGGATATCAATGCTGCCGTTGATTTGATTGATGAATTTGATGAAATTACTTTTGCTATTCTGAAACATAATAATGCCTGTGGCCTGGCTTCACGTCCTACTGTTCTTGAAGCATGGAAAGATGCCTTGGCAGGTGATCCTGTTTCTGCTTTCGGTGGTGTATTGGTTACTAATGCGGTTATCGACAAGGAAACAGCAGAAGAAATCAATAAACTCTTCTTTGAGGTTATCATAGCTCCTGATTATGATGTGGATGCATTGGAAATTCTGGGGCAGAAGAAGAACCGCATTATTTTGGTGCGTAAAGAAGCCAAGTTGCCCAAGAAGCAGTTCCGCTCTTTATTGAATGGGGTGTTGGTTCAGGAGAGAGACTTGGATGTGGAAACTGCTGCCGATTTGAAACAAGTAAGCGAGAAAGCTCCGACGGCTGCCGAAGTGGAAGATATGTTGTTTGCCAACAAGATTGTAAAGAACAGTAAGAGCAATGCTATCGTTTTGGCTAAAAACAAACAATTGCTGGCAAGCGGTGTGGGTCAGACTTCACGTGTGGATGCCCTGAAGCAGGCAATCGAGAAAGCCAAATCGTTTGAATTTGACCTGCATGGCGCAGTGATGGCAAGTGATGCTTTCTTCCCCTTCCCCGACTGTGTGGAAATCGCTGATAAGGAAGGTGTGAAAGCTGTTATCCAGCCGGGAGGCTCTGTAAAAGATGAATTGACGTTCCAGTATTGCAATGAGCATGGAGTAGCCATGGTTACTACCGGTATCCGTCATTTTAAACACTAATATAATAGTTTGAGAGGGTGTGTCAAAGGAAGATAACCGATTCCGGCTTTGACACATCTTCTCATTATACCTGTCAATTAAATAAAAATTATGGGATTATTCTCCTTTACACAAGAGATTGCGATGGACCTTGGCACTGCCAA
>ENA-OZRX01000350-OZRX01000350.1-human-gut-metagenome-genome-assembly--contig:-NODE-350-length-11664-cov-6.084762_pt1 | contig 11664 bp, 6 predicted proteins | sample MGYA00243274_ERZ653955 | MGnify/ENA primary metagenome ERZ653955 (study PRJEB26926, sample SAMN06164575) | human gut metagenome | biome: ENVO:00009003; feature: ENVO:2100002; material: ENVO:00002003...
TGGGCTCGGAGATGTGTATAAGAGACAGCTATTTGGGTTGGCCCGAAGTAATTGGAGTGTGATTGCCTGATGAGTGCATCTCCTTTGGCGGGGCCGTATTTATCATAGGTGAGATGGGCATATCCGACGGATATGCTTGCTTCGAGACTCCAGAATGTGCTGAGCAGCCATTGGTGTCCATAGGTCACTCCGCAGCCAATCAGATTACCTTGGTAACGGTTGTTCTTGACTGTGGTGAAAGGGGTGGTTCCGCTGAAATTGTATTGGGCGAAGTGGGCTTGCACTCCGAAAAAACTTCCGATGAAGGTTTCATTGAGCCACCAACGATATTCGGGCTGGACCAGAATATGTTTCATCTTTTTGTTTTCGCCCAGATTCCAGGGGTTGTAATTGACACTCAGACTGAATGAGTGAGTGTCATCGCATCTTATTTCTCCTCCCAAATTGAGGGTGCCGGTAAGGTCATAAAGAATATTGCTTTTTACAGCAATACTTTGGGCCGAGGCTGTACGCGAAGAAATAACTGTCAACATGATTGCTATTATCAATAAATAAGAATGTCGCATTGTCAATATTTTTATTTTATGATTTTTCTGTTACTTTAGAAGTAACGGAAGAGACGGAGGAAGGGAAAAATCCATAGCTACAGAGGTAAAGTGTGGATTTTGTGGATGTTAGGAGTAATGAAACACTTAAAATAAGTATTAACCCATGTTAACGATTAGTATGTGGGGAGGGAGAGGTGTATGTGTAGGAAAAAGATTTTTTAAACTAGAAACGAAAAAAAAGTGTAGAAATCTTGCATTATATATAAAGTTTGTATACTTTTGCTTCCAAAATATCTTCCGTTACTTCTAAAGTAACAGCATTGTAATTCTCTGTTTTATAATATAATGTGAAGTTTTAAAATTGATTATATAGAAATCTAATGTGATTAATTATTACTTTATTTGCTCTGTCTAATTCATCGTTTTTAAAGCTTTTCAAATAGGTTTCGGTCACCTTTGTGGAGGAGTGCCCCAGGGCATCACAAATCAATTGTTCCGAAAAGTGACAGTATTTAGCCAAAGTGGCCCAAGTGTGGCGGCTGGTGTAGGAACTGACGTTGAGTTTGATTCCGCAGTATACCGCCAGTTGTTTCAGGTCATAGTTCAGTTTCCGCAAGGCATGTTGGTATTCTGCATACTCTTCTTCGCTTTTCCGGTTTCCACTGAGAATGGGAAGCAGGTAGGGGGAGGCGGAGTCTGTATTTTGATACCGTTTGATAAGGTTCATGGCAGCGGGAGGAATCTCGACGGTGAGCAGGGCTCCTGTTTTGTGGCGGCGGTAGGAGATAACGGAATCTTGCAGGTCTGTTTTGCGTAGGTGTGCCAGATCCACAAAGGGCATTCCGCGTAACAGGAACATCAGGGTAATCCATGCCCGGCTCTCTTTCATGCTTTGCGGCAGGGGGCGTGGAAGGGAGGCGCTTAATAATTTGCTCATGTCTTTGGCATCGAGGGCACGTTTGGTATTGGCTTTTACGCCGGTATATACGTGACGGAAAAGACGGGGCTTTTCTTCCGCCAGACCATCGTCCACGGCTTTGTTGTAGATGCTTCGCAAGGTACGCATATAAGTGGAGACAGTGTTCCAGGTACATCCCTTGTTGCGCAGGTGGTTCTCAAATTGTTTCAGGCGTGAACGTTCCATCTGGTTGAACCGGATGGCATCGGTCTTGCAGAAGAGCATGAAGGCGTTCAGGGTGCTTTGGTAGATGTGGGCGGTACTGAAACGCTCTTCTTCTTTTAGCGACCGGATAAGTTGTTTCATAAATAGGGTCAGGTTAGATTTCTTTTTCATTGTTTTTTCCGTTTTTAATGTTAGGTAATTCTGTTCCACAATACATTTCCTTTTAAAAGTTGGGTTTGCCCCCGTTTGTTCATCAGCTTTTTTCCTTTTTGTGATAGCTTGTGCTTTTTCTTCGCTTTTTGACGATTGGCGGAGGTCTTGTGAGTACGTCTTGTTGTTTTTTTCGTCTAACTGTAAATAATTTATATGAAAAGAATGAAAAATATCAGGCTAGGAACACTTGTCGCATGTATGTGCGTGTTATGGGGGTGCGAGAAACCCAATGTGAATATTGTGATGCCGCAGGAGGCGTCGAACCGGGTGCTGTTTGCAGGAGAACATTTGAAGAAAGCGCTGGAAGATGCGGGGTATTCGTCTGTTATGTTGTCGGATACTGCCGGTATGGATAAAGATGAGGTATGCATCCGTCTGGAACAGGCTGCTGATACAGCCGGACTGAAAAAGGAGGGGTTTACCATTTCTACCCGTGGAAACATGACTACAGTGACAGGAAACGACGGAAGCGGTGTGATTTACGGCTGTCGGGAATTGATAGATCATGTAGGGCAATACAAGGATTTGAAGTTTCCGGCACAACTGACGGATGCTCCGGAAATGGTGCTTCGCGGAGGTTGTGTAGGGATTCAGAAAATGGAATACCTGCCCGGAAGAGGGGTGTATGAGTATCCTTATACGCCGGAGAGCTTCCCTTGGTTTTATGACAAGGAGCAATGGATAAAGTATCTGGATATGCTGGTGGAGAACCGCATGAATTCCTTGTATCTGTGGAACGGGCATCCGTTTGCTTCCTTGGTGAAGCTGGAAGAGTATCCTTTTGCCGTAGAGGTGGATGAGGAAACTTTCAAGAAAAATGAGGAAATGTTCTCGTTCCTGACTGCCGAAGCGGACAAACGCGGTATCTTTGTGATCCAGATGTTTTATAATATATTGTTAAGCAAGCCTTTTGCCGAGCATTACGGGTTGAAAACACAGGATCGTAACCGTCCCATTACTCCGCTGATCAGTGATTATACACGTAAGTCGGTGGCCGCGTTTATAGAAAAATATCCCAATGTGGGTCTGCTGGTATGCTTGGGGGAAGCGATGGATACCTACGAGGATGATGTGGAGTGGTTTACCAAAACCATTATTCCGGGAGTGAAGGACGGACTGAAGGCACTGGGGCGTACGGACGAACCGCCCATTTTGCTGCGTGCGCACGATACGGACTGCAAGATGGTGATGGATGCGGCACTGCCGTTATACAAGAACCTCTATACCATGCATAAATACAATGGTGAGTCACTGACTACTTACGAACCGCGCGGACCTTGGTCCAAGATACACTCGGACTTGAGTGCCTTGGGAAGTATTCATATCAGTAATGTGCATATTCTGGCAAACTTGGAACCGTGGCGTTGGGGATCTCCCGACTTTGTACAGAAGGCGGTGAATGCCATGCACAATGTACATGGAGCCAATGCCCTGCATCTGTATCCGCAGGCTTCTTATTGGGACTGGCCGTACACGGCTGATAAGTTGCCGGATGGCAAACGGGAGTATCAGTTGGACCGTGACTGGATATGGTACAAAACCTGGGGACGCTATGCATGGAACTGTCATCGGGACCGTTCATCCGAAGTGGAATATTGGGACAAGCAGTTGGGCGATTTTTATGGTACGACTCCTGCCGAAGCCGGAGATATTCTGGAGGCATACGAGCAGAGTGGAGAGATTGCTCCGAAGTTGCTCCGCCGTTTCGGCATCACGGAAGGGAACCGGCAGACTTTGTTGCTGGGGATGTTTATGAGTCAGTTGGTGAATCCTTATAAATATACCATTTATCCGGGATTTTATGAGAGTTGCGGGCCGGAGGGTGAGAAGCTGATAGAATATGTGGAGAAGGAATGGAAGAAACAGCCGCATGTGGGCGAATTGCCGCTGGATATTGTGGCGCAGGTGGTGGAACACGGTGACAAGGCGGTGGCGGCCATTGACAAGGCTGCCGCAGCGGTGACTCGTAATAAAGAGGAGTTCGGACGTTTGCAGAATGACATGCATTGCTATCGTGAATTTGCTTATGCCTTTAACCTGAAAGTGAAAGCTGCTCAGCGTGTCTTGAACTATCAGTGGGGAAAGGATCTGAATGAACTGGATGCCGCTATTCCATTGATGGAACAAAGTCTGGATCATTACCGCAAGCTGGTGGCATTGACGGATAGTACTTATTATTATGCCAACAGTATGCAGACCGCGCAACGCCGTATTCCTATCGGTGGTGACGGTGGCAAGAACAAGACCTGGAAAGAGATGCTGGTGCATTATGAAAATGAGCTGGCTAATTTCAAGGCGAACTTGCAGTTGCTGAAAGATAGGGCGGCAGGTAAGGTGACGGAAAGTGCAGCTGAGATAAAACCTTTGTCCGCCGCAAATGTGAAGATCCTGAACGGACTGGCTCCGGTGAAATTGGCGACGGGGGCAAGCCTGTTCTCCAATGTACCGGGCAAGGTGGATGCACTGGCTGCCGAGCTGGAAGGGCTGACTGCTTATAGAATGAACGGGGATGTGCAGCGCAAGGAAGGTACGACAATAGAGTTTGAAGCGGCTGCTCCGGTGAGTTTGTTGGTAGGTTATTTCCGTGATGACCAGAAGAAGTATGCGAAAGCCCCGAAACTGGAAACGGACGCTTCTGCCAATGATTACGGTCAGGCGGAACCGAAACTGACCAATGCCATACGCATAGCGGGTATGCCGCTGGCGAATGTACATGCTTATCATTTTGAGACCGGAAAGCATACCTTGTTGCTGCCGAAAGGATATACGATGGTGCTGGGATTTACAGACGCGCAGGTAACTCCGCGTAATGCGGGACTGGCAGGTGCGGAGGAAACGATGGACTGGATGTTCTATTAGTAGCCTTAATTCCAGAGGCCGGAATCGCAGTATGGCGTAAAATTTTCAAGTATATCTTGAGAATTTTACGCCATTTTTGTACATAGTTCTAAGATTTTTATAAGGAAAAGTTGCTTAACTGATAAACTTTTTCTATTTTTGTCGTATGAGCAGAAAGATAATAGCATACGAAAACTACTATAAAGATTTTTTTGATACTCTGGATAAAGGTACGCAAGAAAAAGTCCTATATGGATTACTCTTATTGAAGACTCAAGATAGACTACCGGCAAAGTATGTGAAGTTTCTTAAAGAGGGTCTGTATGAGTTAAGAATAGAGTGGCAAGGTAATATCTATAGGATTTTCTTCTGTTATGATGAAGGGCATATTGTTATATTGTTCAATGGCTTTCAAAAGAAGACGCAGAAAACACCAGATAGAGAAATTGATAAAGCATTAAAACTAAAGAAAGAATATTATGAGCGAAAAAGAACTAAAGATGTTTGATGTCGATGCACAGTTGGATGCTGTGTTTGGCAAAGAAGGGACTCCGGAGCGTAAGGCTGCCGAAGACAGGGCTAATGCTTTCTTTACCGGGCAAATAATTGAAGAGGCAAGGAAGAAAGCAAATATGACACAGGCGGAACTTGCCGAAAAGATAGGGACTAATAAGTCTTATATTTCCCGTGTGGAAACAGGAAAAACAGAGCCTAAGGTTTCTACCTTTTATCGTATTGCTTCTGCTTTGGGATTGAATGTTGAGCTGACCCCTGCTATGTGATGGTAAGAATAGAGAATGAGATAAAAGTTCTCTGAATGGGTACATTTTCTTCTTTTATCCGTCTTGCCAATAGATAAAAAAGATAATTATGAAGAAGATATTGATATTGGCATTTTTACTGTTGTCATTGGGAACATACGCCCAACGTGAAGTTCCGCAATCGCGCATGGAGCAGATTTATGAGGAAGCCAAGACTCCTTATAAATATGGGCTGGCTGTAGCTCCTGCCGACAACAAGCATAAAATAGACTGTCCTACCGTGTTCCGCGAAGGGGATAAGTGGTATATGACCTACGTGGTTTATAATGGTAAGAGCGGACTGGACGGGCGTGGATACGAGACATGGATAGCCGAAAGTGATAATCTGTTGGAATGGCGTACATTGGGACGTGTCTTGTCTTATCGTGACGGATTCTGGGATTGCAACCAGCGTGGTGGTTTCCCTGCATTGCCGGATATGGAGTGGGGAGGAAGCTATGCCCTGCAGACGTATAAAGGCAAGCATTGGATGACTTATCTGGGTGGGGAAGGGACCGGATATGAATCGGTGAACAAGCCGCTGTATATCGGTTTGGCCTGGACAGACCGGCCTTTGGGTTCCGCCCATGAGTGGCAGGCACAGGACAAGCCTGTGATGAGTATCCATGATAAAGACGCGCAATGGTGGGAAAAGCTGACCCAGTACAAAAGTGTGGTCTATTGGGATAAGGAGAAAACACTGGGCGCTCCTTTCGTCATGTTCTATAACGCGGCAGGACGGCATCCGGAAACGGATTTGAAAGCGGAACGGGTGGGTATCGCCTTGTCAAAGGATATGAAGAAGTGGAAACGATATCCGGGCAATCCGGTCTTTGCACACGAGGCGGACGGAACCATCACGGGGGATGCGCATATCCAGAAAATGGGCGACGTGTATGTCATGTTCTACTTCTCGGCTTTTGAACCGAGCCGCAAATACAAGGCATTCAATACCTTTGCTGCCAGTTATGACCTGGTGCACTGGACCGATTGGAAAGGAGCGGATTTGATTATCCCTTCCAAAGACTATGATGAATTGTTCGCTCATAAAAGTTATGTGGTGAAACACAATGGGGTGGTGTATCATTTTTATTGTGCCGTGAATGACGCGGAACAACGTGGTATAGCCATTGCTACCAGCAAGCCGATGGGACGTTCGCAAGTGCATTTCCCGGAACGGGAGGTGAAGAACCGCCGGATGGTGATGGAACTGGATAAAGGATGGAAAACATGGCTTTGTGATAAAAGTGCATACGGGCAGGCGGACAATGCCCCTACAGTGGTGGATATTCCTCATAACTGGGACGATTATTACGGTTACCGCCAACTGACTCATGGCAATCTTCACGGTACTGCCATGTACGAAAAGATATTCATGCTGGATAATTCTCAATTTCCAATTTCCGATTCTTCATTCGGAAAACGTTATTTCCTTCGTTTTGAGGGAGTGGGAACGTATGCCACTGTTACATTGAATGGAAAGGACTTCGGCCGTCATCCCGTAGGACGTACTACCTTGACGCTGGATATAACCGAAGCCTTGAAGCAGGGAGAGAACAAACTGGTGGTGAAAGCGGAGCATCCTGAAATGATTGCCGATATGCCTTGGGTATGCGGTGGTTGTTCTTCGGAATGGGGATTCAGTGAAGGTTCCCAGCCTTTGGGCATTTTCCGTCCCGTGGTGCTGGAGGCTACGGATGAAATACGCATCGAACCTTTCGGAGTGCATATCTGGAATGATGATAAGGCGGGAACTGTCTTTGTAGAAACGGAGGTGAAAAATTACGGGAAGACTACCGAAACGGTGGAAGTGGTTAATAAATTCAGTAATGCGGATGGCAAGCAGGTGTTCCGCCTGACGGAGAAGGTGACTTTGCAGCCGGGTGAAAGGAAAGTGGTGAAGCAACAATCGCCGGTGCAGAATCCTGTCTTATGGAGTACGGAGAATCCTTATTTGTATAAACTGGCCAGTATGATAAAGCGTGGCAAGAGTACGACGGATGAGATTAGTACGCCCTTTGGTATCCGTACCGTCAGTTGGCCGGTGAAACGGAAGGACGGTGACGGACGGTTCTATCTGAATGGACAGCCTGTCTTTATCAATGGGGTATGTGAATATGAACACCAGTTCGGACAAAGCCATGCTTTCAGCCGTGAACAGGTGGCAGCCCGTGTGAAACAGATCCGTGCGGCGGGCTTCAACGCTTTCCGTGACGCTCACCAGCCCCATCACCTGGATTATCAGAAATATTGGGATAAGGAAGGGGTCTTGTGGTGGACTCAGTTCTCGGCCCATGTATGGTATGACACTCCGGAGTTTCGTGAGAATTTCAAGAAACTGCTCCGCCAGTGGGTGAAGGAACGCCGCAACTCGCCCAGTGTGGTGATGTGGGGATTGCAGAACGAAAGCACGCTGCCTAAGGAGTTTGCCGAGGAGTGTAGTGAGATTATCCGTGAAATGGATCCTACGGCGCGTACCATGCGTGTGATTACTACGTGTAACGGTGGTGATGGAACAGATTGGAATGTTATTCAGAACTGGAGTGGAACCTATGGTGGTGATGTGAATAAGTATGGCCGTGAATTGTCACAGAAGAATCAGTTGTTGAATGGTGAATATGGGGCATGGCGCAGCATCGGGTTGCATACGGAACCGGCAGCTTTTGATGCGAACGGCGTATGGAGCGAGGAACGTATGTGCCGGTTGATGGAAACCAAGATCCGATTGGCGGAACAGGCAAAGGACAGTGTGTGCGGACAATTCCAATGGATATTCAGCAGTCATGATAATCCGGGACGCCGCCAGCCGGATGAAGCGTATCGCCGGATAGATAAGGTGGGACCGTTTAATTATAAAGGACTGGTTACTCCGTGGGAAGAACCGCTGGATGTATATTATATGTATCGTGCCAACTATGTGCCGGCTTCCGAAGATCCGATGGTCTATCTGGCATCCCACACGTGGGAAGACCGTTTTGCAACAGGCCGCAGACGGGCTACCATTGAGGCGTACAGCAATTGTGACAGTGTGTTGCTGTACAATGATGCGGTGGATGCTGAATACTTGGGACGGAAACTGAATCATGGGGTAGGTACTCATTTTATGTGGGAGAACCGTGATATCCGTTATAATGTGCTTCGTGCCGTGGGATACTTTAAAGGAAAACCGGCAGCGGAAGATGTATTGGTGCTGGACGGTTTGGAAAAAGCGCCTCATTTTGAGGCGCTTTACCGTGGTTCTGTTATAGTGCCTGTTGCTGCCGACAGGTTGAACGGAACAGATTTGTTGAAAGGAGCTGAGGGATATACGTATCTTTATCGTTTGAATTGCGGAGGAGATGCTTATACGGATACGTATGGTCAGGTCTGGGCGCAGGATAACAGCCGTTATTCTCATTCGTGGGCGGAATCGTTTATCCATCCGTCGGACAGTGTGCAGTTATTGAGCCCTTATCAGGCGAGCCAGCGTACCACGAATGATCCCATTCATGGCACTAGGGATTGGGAGCTGTTCCAGACTTTCCGTTTCGGACGCCATAAACTGAATTTCCGCTTTCCCGTTCCGGATGGCGAGTATCGTGTGGAACTTTATTTTACAGAGCCCTGGCATGGTACGGGAGGCGGCGTACAGACGGATTGTGAAGGCTTGCGTATTTTTGATGTAGCGGTAAATGATAAAGTGCTTCTGAATGACTTGGATGTATGGGCTGAAGCGGGGCATGACGGTGCTTGCAAAAAGGTGGTGAATGCTGTTGTGAAAGGTGGTGTCTTGAAGATTGATTTTCCGGAGGTGAAAGCGGGGCAAGCTCTGATTTGTGGCATTGCGATAGCTTCGGCCGCTTCTGTGGAGCCTGTTGCTAATCAAGGGGCTGATGACCGGAATGTAAGTTTCAGCTGGGCTGCCCAAGACAAGGATGTGATGGAAAAGACTCCCAAAGAATTATTGCCTGAAGATAAAAATGCCCGTGCCAATGTGACTTATCAAGCCGAGGACGCTATGTTGAAAGGCAAGTTTATAAAGAAAGAGGTCAAGAAACAAACCGGTGTCTTCTTTGGTAAAGGTGAGAAAAGCAGTATTACCTGGAATATCTCTACCGGTCTGGCACAGGTCTATGCCCTTCGTTTTAAATACATGAACGCTACGGGGAAGCCTATGAAGGTGCGTATGCAGTTCATCGACTCCAAAGGGGTGGTACTGAAGGAGGATCATCTGACTTTTGCCGAAACTCCCGGAAAGTGGCGTATGCTGAGTACAACGACGGGTACGTATATCAATGCAGGCTATTATAAGGTGGTGCTTTCCGCTCCGGATATGGAGGGGCTGGCACTGGATGCGCTGGATGTGCAATAGGAGGAATGGTTTCTGCAAATAGTAAGGGGAAAGTTTCAGCATTTGGCATTTTTACATATCTTTGTGCTCTGAAACTAACCTCTTAAAAATATGTTAATTGATTTACTGCATTCTTCTTATTTCTCGCTCTTCCTTATTGTAGCGTTGGGCTTTATGCTAGGGAGGATTAAGATAAAGGGTTTGTCGCTGGATGTGTCGGCCGTTATCTTCATTGCCTTGCTTTTCGGACATTTCGGTGTGATCATTCCTAAAGAATTGGGGAACTTCGGTCTGGTGCTTTTTATCTTTACCATCGGTATTCAGGCCGGTCCCGGATTTTTCGATTCTTTCAGAAGTAAAGGAAAGACACTGATTCTTATCACTATGCTTATTATTTGCTCTGCCTGTCTGACGGCGGTAGGACTGAAGTATGCTTTTGACATTGATACGCCCAGTGTGGTGGGATTGATAGCAGGGGCATTGACCAGTACGCCCGGTCTGGCGGTAGCTATAGACAGTACAAATTCACCGTTGGCTTCCATTGCATACGGTATTGCTTACCCGTTTGGAGTGATAGGGGTGATTTTGTTTGTGAAGCTGTTACCCAAGATTATGCGGGTGGATCTGGATAAAGAAGCGCGCAGGTTGGAACTGGAACGGCGCAGCGGTTTTCCGGAACTGACAACTTGCATTTTCAGAGTGACCAATCAAGCGGTATTCGGACGTACTTTGGCGCAAATAAATGCACGTGCCATGACGGGGGCCGTCATTTCACGGGTAAAGCATGAGGATTCTATATTGATGCCTAAAGCGAATACCATGTTGCTGGAAGGGGACTATGTGCAGGCGGTGGGAAGTGAGGAAGCGCTGAATCAGTTTGCCGTATTGGTTGGAGAACGGGAGGAAGGTGAATTGCCTCTGGATCAGACACAGGAGATTGAATCTTTATTGCTGACAAAGAAAGATATGATAAACAAGCAATTGGGGGATCTGAATTTACAACGTAACTTTGGTTGTACGGTAACCCGTATCCGTCGAAGCGGCATAGACTTGTCACCTTCTCCGGATTTGGCCTTGAAATTCGGTGATAAGCTGATGGTGGTCGGTGAACGGGAAGGACTCAGAGGCGTTGCCCGTTTGTTGGGGAATAATGCCAAACAGTTGTCTGATACTGATTTCTTCCCGATAGCTATGGGGATTGTATTAGGTGTATTGTTCGGCAAAATAAATATTTCATTTTCAGACAGTGTTTCCTTTTCACCCGGATTGACCGGAGGAGTGCTGATGGTGGCATTGCTGCTGAGTGCCGTGGGAAAGACAGGCCCCATATTGTGGTCTATGTCCGGTCCTGCCAATCAGTTGTTACGCCAGTTGGGCTTATTGCTGTTTTTGGCTGAGGTCGGTACTTCTGCCGGTAAGAATCTGGTGGCTACTTTTCAGGAGAGCGGATTGTTATTGTTCGGAGTGGGGGCGACCATTACTGTCGTGCCTATGCTGGTTGCCGTTGTGGTTGGCAGGTTGGTCTTTAAAATCAGTTTGTTGGATTTGCTGGGCACCATCACCGGTGGTATGACCAGTACGCCCGGTCTTGCGGCAGCCGATTCCATGGTAGATAGTAATATTCCGAGTGTTGCATATGCTACGGTGTATCCGATTGCAATGGTGTTCCTTATTTTGTTTATACAAGTGATCGCTTCGGCGGTTTATTGATATATCAAACAGCCGGGTGGGTATGTGCCAAAGGTAGTAAATACTTTTGGCACATTTTTTATTTGGATGAATATTGTATTTTTATTTATCGATATGAGGAGA
>ENA-OZRX01000369-OZRX01000369.1-human-gut-metagenome-genome-assembly--contig:-NODE-369-length-11273-cov-6.774470_pt1 | contig 11273 bp, 20 predicted proteins | sample MGYA00243274_ERZ653955 | MGnify/ENA primary metagenome ERZ653955 (study PRJEB26926, sample SAMN06164575) | human gut metagenome | biome: ENVO:00009003; feature: ENVO:2100002; material: ENVO:00002003...
AGATTCCTCTACGTCTCGTGGGCTCGGAGATGTGTATAAGAGACAGATATTATATATCTATATATTTCAAGGTACCCCAGAAACTTATATATAAGACTTTATATATAAAGCTGAAACTCATGGTTTCTTGGTATTTGCCTTTTTGAGGCATCTTTTGAACCAAATCCCTACCTCATAAACCGAGCCCTTGGCAATTGTGTATCTTGCCTTGTTAAGCCAGTAATGGTAATCCTTAAAATCACCCTCGAAGGTATCACCATTTTTGTGAAGGTAAATTTCGAATTTATCGGGGAATCCCATAATTGCCTTGAAGTCTTCGATTCCCAAAGGGTAGCCATCGGGTCTAAATTGCCTATCTGCAGGTCTGAGAGTTAAGGGAGGTTTATCATACTCCAATCGATACACTCCTGGAAGAGTACTCATCTTTGCAGTTTTGATAGGCCACTTCTTTTCATTCTTGAAATCCCTAACCCAGAGCCTATGTATCTTTGCTACTGTGAGATTCTTCTTCTCTGGAAGCTTTCGATAATCATACATTGCCAGAGTTTTACTCATAAACGGAATCTGGTTAGTATTATTTTTCTGAGAGAATGTGAGTGGTTTAAGTAAATTTCTAGTAGTTGTTGGAGTTTTTACTTGAAATACTTCATCAAAAGCATTCAAGTATTTCTTACCAGTCTTTTTATGTACTCCAATGATGAGTAATCGCTTCCTTGACTCCTGGGAGTTTCCGTAATCTAAAACTGACCTTTCGTGAAAAATTAATTTATAGTCTTTGAATGTTTCCTCAAAGAAATCCTTGGGAAGCAATGTTAGCAGTCTTGGTAGATTTTCTATAAGAAATATCTTAGGTTTATACTTGAGTATTGATGCAATTACTAGATTAAGACTACGGTTATCTTTTGGATTGCCTAATTCTTTTACTTTAGATAACCTCATTACTGAGGCTGCTCCACAATCGGGGCTTGATATAATTATGTCTACTCTCTCATCGAATTCTTGTAAACAAAAGCCCTTATAGAACGGTATATCTCCAAAGTTTAATTCCCATTGTTCTTCGCCCGGAGTGTGGAATACTCCCCTTATCTCTATGTTCCCTAACAAATTCTTCTTAAAAGGGAACAGGAGTGCACCCTGTCCAGCGCACACTCCCAATACCCTTAACTTTTTCATTTCTTGTAACTTCTCAATTTGATATATTTAATCCAAGCAAATGGTTTACGGTCTTCCAAATAACTCAGATTTTTATCATTATTGTGAGCTTCTTCTTCAAAACTTACATCATGATACCTTTCATTCTGTTTATCCCATTTGGCAAAACACAGAATGAGAAGATATTCGATAATATACCAAAGGTAGAAGAGACCAAAACAGAGAACTACTACCCACCAGAAGGATATATCGAATAATACCCAGAGTATGATACCAAGTATCAAACCGACTATACTACACTCAATCTGTTGTACCTGATGGATTCTCTCATGGTTGATATCATCCGGTTTACACTCCTCTACTCTATGCTTGAAAAAAGAGTTGTACAACATAGTTATTGCCTTGTAACTGGGGAAAAGGAATACCTTTGCTACCCAGCTGTTAAAATGACATCTTTTCATAACTTATCTTTGAAATTTTCGTAAGCATTTCTTAACTTTTGGTCATAGGCATTCTGGGCATACCCAGGACCATTATACTTTCTGGCAAAGCCAGCCCAGTCTTTTGCTTTGAGTTCTTTCAAACAACCAGAGTTATTCATGAAATAATACATGAGTTCCAATTGTTTCTCATGAGATTCAGACATCTTGTGAACAAATTCGAAGACATCTTTACATCCACAAAGGCGGTGATTGAAGCCCATAATTTGGAACATACCCCAACTGGCAGACTTCAATGCACATTCCTCATCAATTTCTTTGGCTAATTCGAGTCTCTTATACTCGTGTACACCTCCCAAATACTTCGATTTATCCCATTTAGGGAAGAAAATCGTAGAATATCTCTTACAAAGGTGGTAAGCTAAATCTCCGTCAGGGAATTTCTTATGTACTTCTTTGTACATAATGTGACCCTCAAAGAGAATTTGAGGCCTACCGTCAGCTAAAAACCCGTCTCTACCGGCAGCTTCCACCAATTGGACAGCTTTCAATAGGGCAGGTTCTAAACCTAAGCGAATAGCAAGGTCTTTAATCATTTCATTTGTTAGTTTATCCATAACTTATCAGTTTTAATGGTTCAATTTTAGTAACAAAAGTATTGCTTATAACCCATTTTCAATATGTTTCGAGGTTCTATTATCATATATAACTTATAAAATAATGCAATATGGACAAGAAAAATGAGTGCCAGATATGTGGCAAGCCCATTAATTTAGAGGAATTTGATGAAACTCGGGAAATCCCTCAACTTATGGCAAGAAAACAAATTTGTTTTCAATGTGCTTTTTGGTCTAATCGATTAGCTTATGATAAAGAGCTTGAGAAAGAGGGTAAAATTGCGGTAATTACTCCAGATTATTCTCACTGGGTAACTAAAATTCCCGGAAATATTTTAATGGTGCCCTCGGCTTTTGGTGGTATTTACCAAACTAAACTCCAACCAGTAAACACTCTGGGAGTTATTGATGAAGATCGAGAGAAGCTTTTCATTATCCGTTATAATAACATCGCTCACCAAGGCACTATACCAGAACATCTAAGAAAGCTTTTTAAAGTAAACGGAGTAATTCTATCTCCACAGGAATACAAAATGCTAGAAGATTACCGAGGCAATGCCTATGAATTTATTAAAAATATGATTGATAATGCAATAAATAAGAAATAATTTCATATATTTGCATAAAGAAAAATTCTTAATAAATAAAGATATGAAAAAAGAAAAGAAAGAAATCAAAAAGCTTAAAGAGGGGGATGAGGTTCTCTTCACCTTATCTGGAAGACCCCTCATTGAGAAAGTTACAGTGGAATCTATTGATAAAAAAGGTGGATTCGCAATGCTCAGTAACCGAGTAAAAGTTGCAAGAACCTTGGGTCCTGATGATACATACCCAAGATTGGATGGGCAAAAGGGAGAAGTTCGTCCGCTTACCGAAGAAAATGAAAGAGTATTCCTTGCATATAAGGCCTATTTCTCAATTAAGAGAAACATAGAATTACTTGATAAGGAGATGAGAAGTATGAAAGATACAGATGCTTTCGATATGATGATTGAATTTGATAAGAAGCTTACCAAGATTATTAACAAATACTTCAAAAAACAATGATGACTACGGTATTAGCGATAATTTACTTGGTATGTTTGCCATTCACGGTATTTTTTGTAAGGGCTTGCTTGGATTATTTACCCTATACTCACAAAATACACTCTCTCGTTTTATTCATATCGGTATGGATAGTATTACCTCTATTCCCGATTTACTTATTAATCAAATACCTAAAATATAGATTACTATGAGATACTTTTTTGACAGAGATGGTAATTATGCTGGGTCATCAATGCAAGGGTGGGAGATTCTTCTCCTACTCTTGTTCCCAGTTGCTCTAATAATCTTCCTCGTATTCTTACCTTTCTATGTATTTCATAAATACAGTTCTAGAGAAGAGGATAAAAAATACGAGGAAGAACATCCAGAAATACTAAAAGTAGATTCTTATATTACCTGCTGGTATCCATGGCATAGATATTCTGTTGCATATACACTGGCTCTTATATTCTGGGTAATTGCTTTTATAATTGGGATATTATCTTAATACAGGTATTAAATTGGAGCTACCCCAATAAAAATTCAAATCTAATGGATACCCCAATAAAAATCCAAATCTAATGGATATTTTTTAGTGGGGTTAAACCTACTGGAGAGTATAGGAGTATCACTGATAGAGGGAGTTGAAACTTTTGTAAGAATATAGGAACCCAATCCAGTTGTTTTTGTTGTAAAGTATGAATTACTTGGTAAATTGTAGTTAGGACTAAAAGCATTACCATTCTTATCGAGGCAGGACAAAGACAACATTTTGGAATTTCCCGGCGGGTACAGGTTAGAAATATAGACATTAATAGCATATCTATTTTGATTTACTATCCAATTCTTATTTCTGTTACCATCAGACATAGGTCCACCTTCGCCACTAATATTGGTAGTAACCTTAAAAAAGCACTCGTGTCTGCTCCATTGATGGTTATAGGATTAAGATGTATTTCCCAATATTCTTTTTCTTCGGGAGTAGTAAGGTATAGATTTATTTTATTACCAGATTCATTTTGTGTAAGTATACAAAGCCCAGAAGTACCGTCATTTTGTGCAGTAATCTGAATAATATTGTTACTTTTGTCTTCCTCCAGAACATAGTCCGGGGTATTGATGCTAGCAGAATAACCAACTTCAATAACCCCGGACAATTTGCCATTTACATACTTATGCTTTTGAGATTGTATTGTCCATCTCTCAGAGTTTCCCTGTCTTATTTCTGCATATACGTCTTGGGTAGATCTCCCCCTCCCCCCCTAATTTAAGAACTTTATTTTCCATAATGTATAATGTTTTTAGATTGATACTGTTTCTCCTGCACTTGGTACTATAAATGACCCCCTTAATGTCCAGGTAGCAACTAATTTACTAAATCTAGTATATACAGCTACTCTATCTCCAGTAGTACATTCTATTCGAATACCAGGTTCTGAGCCATTGGCATCGAATGGAATCCTTATAGTAGCAGTACCAGTTGCTGATAAACCCTGTAGATACACACTATCTGAAGGTGATGTATTCTGTGGCTTAGCTCCCTTGCCAAAGAGAAAGTAGCCTGTACTTGTGGGCAATCCAGAGAGAGTGAATGTTGAAGCCATTTGTGACGACTTCTGAGTTACTGATATACTAAGGTTAGCATCCCCACAGGTTAAGAAGATATGCCCTGAACGGTTAACTCCAGTTTGATTACTCGATAAAGCGGTCAGGGATAACATGTAATGGTTCTCAGGAGTATCCACTGAGGCAACGGATACTGAGCACCAATCGGGAGCATTACCCACATTGGGAGTTTCTGGCTTTTTAGACCCATCACTACCCTTTAAATAGGCCATCACAATGATTTGAGCAGTATTATATTTATTACTACCTAAAGGCAATGTGTTTGAAACCATTTTTATGTATCCACTATAGGTTACACCAGCCTCTTGAGTTACTGTGAGATTGATTTCGTTATTAGACCCATCTTGGGCAAATGTCAGAGTAGTAGACCTTGAGGACCCAGTATTTTTTGAATAGATAATTTTTACAACTAAGTAACCATCTTCAAAACCACCTTCAAAGGTACCTCCTGCCCAAATAGCCCAACTTACGGAGGCTGAGCTCAAAGTACAAAGGGGTGTAGAGGTTGACATTACTTTGCCATTTACCAGGTTCCTTTTGAGGGAAATGATACGGTAGGTTATAGTACCACCCTCTGAAGATACAGTATCTGTACCTGTATCTGTAATTGCACGTGCTAGTTTGAATAATGTTTCTTCCATATCTTTATAAGTTTTTGGTTTATAGAAAGAACTTTGATATTGTAATCTACCAGAGAGGTAATCCGAAGTCTATGATATTATATAATCAATATAAAGAATTATGAGAAAGTATCAATATCAGATTTACTACCATACAAGCAGAGGAAGGTACTTCATTAAGATTAGGTATTCCTTCCTGGGATTGGTGTTTTGGCTTACACTTAGAGATAAGTATTCGAGTAATATAGAAACCTTCCTTGATAAGGATAAGGCAATTGAAAGGGCAGAAGATTATTTAAGATATTTATACCTAAAGAGAAAAAATAGTAGGGTGTTAAAGGTTACTGGGAGAATAGATATTACCAGTAGGTTAAAATCAGTGAGGGAGGATTATTAAGATGGTGAAGGTTGAAACAATTAGGGATGATAATGAAAAGAGGATTCTTAAATGCCAAGAGGATAATCGGATTTGGTATCAAATATGGATTATCCAATTGGATATGAATTGTATAGAAAGGTATTTTGATGGGTATGGTGAAGTTAAGAGATGGTGGTTAAGGAATCTTCAACAGTATTATGTTTTCTTTTATGAGAAGAAAGGTGGTAAGGTTCGAGGAGTTCTTGGGAAAGATAGGACTAAGGATTTAATTCGTGCTATACTTTAATTAGTTGCCAGAGACCTAACATCCCTGGCTTCTTTGTGTGTTATGTGAGCATGTGGGGTGTGGGATATCTTGGCATGCCTCTAATACGAGGTGTCAAAAAGTTGTGGTACTAAAATATGTAATTTGCCTTCAAGGTACCCCTTATAGCGAAAGCCCAAAATCGTGGGGTACTAAAAACGGACTACGGTTCCATTAAATTTAACATTTGAAAATAAAAAGTAAGGGACAAATAAAAATGTTTGTCCCTTTGCTTTCTTAATTATCTACTAAATGATTATTTAAATTTTCTTTAAATTGTTCATTTAAACAATAACATAAGTATAGTAAAAAAGTTTTAAAAGAAAATTTTTTATAAATTGTATATTCAACTTCATTTAAATAGTTCATGCTTATTTGTTCAATTAATAGAAATTGCTCTACATTAATTAATTGAAAAGTTTGTACGTCAATAATAGTAGATATTATTCTATGATTTGATTTTAAAAGAATATAAACTACATATAAAGCACTAACAAAAACAGCTAATAAGATAACAAACAAAATTAATAACATAATAATTTTATTTTTATGATAAGGAGTAAAATTTTACTCCTTATCTGAGATTTTGTTTTACTTCATTGATTTTTTCACAATTTCGAGACCTTTTATTAATAGCTCTTTCTTTTCTTCTTTAGTGTTTTCGCTTGCAATCGAAGAAAAAGAAAAATCATTTATAACATAGACTTGTTTATAAAAATCTATAAAGCCCTCAATCAGTTTTTTATCTGAATTTGTTGCAATAGTTGAAAGAAAATTAAAAGTAATATTTCTGAACTTTTTTCTTAAAGATTTGATTTGCTTTTCGTTTGCACCTGCAAAAAGTTCTTTTTTATAAATTTCTGTTTTTGTCCCTAAAGCCGTTTTAAAAAGTCCTTGATTTTTTTCTTTGACTGATTTTAAAACGTCTAAAGCAATCAAACTATTTGCTTTTGCGTTTGCACTTGCTTTTTCTACATTCACGTTATTAATTTGCTTTTTCATAATTAAATTGCTTGAAAGTTTTATTATTTATTATTTTTATTACCTTTTTAAATAGACTTTCAAGACTTTTTAAACTATTTTAATAAGGTATTATTTATTTCGTTTCTGTATTGCAAATATAAGAACTATTTTTTAATCTACAAAATTTTTAGAAAATTATTTTCTTAAAAAGTTTTAAATAAATTCATTCAAATATCGCTTTGTTTTTCTCACATTGCAAAGATACGAACTTTATTTTAATCTACAAACATTTTCAAGAAAAATTTTTGAGAAAATGAATAATTTTATTTTCAAAATTATTTTTGTGAAAAATTCATAAAATAGAAAATATTGTGCACCCTAAAAGGACTTAATATTTGCACTTAATTTTGGGGGTTCACAAGGGAAATCTTCACACGCCTTGTAGTGGGCATATATGATATGTATATGGATATTCTCCTATATGGCTTATGCCTGTCCTCTTGAGAGTGTATTATATACCTGTATATTGATAAGGCCATTAATGGACTAAGGTGATAAAGAATTAAGGCCCTTGGGGTATATCCCTCTATAAACCTATTGGGTCCTAATTCTATAAGGCCATATAGGGACTATGGTAAGCCTATAGAGATTAGGATAGCCTATAAGGGCTTACTAAGTTAGCGTAAGTAAAAACCCAGGTACCTTAGTTAGGCCCTGGGTTAGGTAAATTAGTCTAGGCAAATAGTACTGTCTGAGTCTAGGATTATTATAATGGTCTGATTGGTATATAATATCCGATGAGACCTGTTTTAGCTTATTGGGTTGGTATGTTATTATACCAGTATAGGCATCATATAAGAAAGTATGTAAGCCCTGGGATAATCTAAGTTATTGATTTCCTGTTGTTCCTCTAGAGTCCAAGTGTCTAATGAGGAATCCCTGAGGATTTGAATTAGGTATTCGAAATTAGTTTCCATTGTAATAAGTATTATAAGATTAGTATTCGCAATATTCTCGTTCAAGGAATATATTGAGATGCTTGAAAAGTTTGATACCTGGTATAGGACCATCCTTCTCTTCGTCCCAGGTAGTGTATTCTATTAGAGGTTTATCATAGCCTTCGATTTCGGTAAGAGAAATTACCCAGGTTTGATTTGGAGTAAAATCTTCGATAAAAGCCTTAGTAAAGCCTTGAATGATTCTAGAATCCTCATTGGAGAGGGCCATAAGGAGATGGGTTAATCTGGTTTGTAATTCATCTAATTTCATACGTTTATTATTTAAAATGTTATTATTACAATGCAAATATAAATATAATAATTAATATATGTAATAACCCTAATTGCCTTATGAGGTACCTAAGAGCCTTGAAGGTTAGATTGCCTTTATCCATCTAAATCCCCAGGGGCCATTAATGGAGATTGCCCTTTACCTTCCCTACCTATAACTAATATATAATAACTAATGGCTCTAGGCAATCAAGGTACCCCTAAATCACAAAATTGTCCTAGAATACAAAAATTAATGCTAATATAAATACTAAGCAAATTACTTACAGAGTTACTAGGAATATTACCTAGATATGCCCCATGAAGGCCTTAAATCCTATAAACCTTTTAGCCTTAAAACCTAATAATTTAATTGCCTTGATCACAAAGCCTATTGCCTAATCCCAGTACTTATTATATAATATATACTAATATAAAGGGCTCTTAGGGGTAGGGGATTTAGGGGCCCCTAATGGTCGGATTTTGTGTACCTTTTTAGCCTTTTTGTGATTGCCTTTAAAGTGGGGGGTAGTAGAGCTAGAGAGCTATATAGTATAGTGGCTATAGTGTAGTTGTATAGTAGTGGGTAGGTACCCATACCTGGTTCACCAAAGGCAAATACCCCCGGTGAGGTACCTTGATATATGTATTAGAGTATTATTATATTAGTAAATGGTATATTGGTTATAGATGGGATAGGTATTATATTATGTACCTTAGTTAGGTATTATGTAACATAGTTAGCGTTAGTATGATTTTGTTTTGTTTTTTGTGTTGGGGTGTGTGGGAGGTACCCAGTATTTATTCCAGGTACCTTGATATGTGAGATAATGTTATCAGGGCTATGGTGTATATTATTAGGGTTAGTAGCTGTGAGATGATATATCTTATTTTGTTTGTTGGGTGGGTATGCTTGTGGGCTTGGTAGATATCCTCATTTCGTATTAGGGTGAGGATAGTTCCTACGGATAGGATTATTCGGATTATGTGATAGAGGATGTTCATGGTAGTGATATTATATCGATTATGGTTATATCTGTTAGGGGTATTTGTAGTATATCTCTTAGCTTTAGCCTTATATAGGTACTGTGTTTATGCCATGGGTTTATTTGTTGTTTGGGGTAGCGGAGGTAGGTATTAAGTTCCTCAGTTCTGTACACTACGTTCATTTCTTCGCAGAAGCCTTCAGTAGTCCCAGGTAATGGTCCCGGAACTTCGAATGATACTAAGAATTTACCTGATGTTAGCATGGCTCTAGTTCGTTAGTTAGGATTCTTATATCGGTTAATTGATTCATATATTCCTCTTCTGAGGATATGTCAAGGCATTTGCATGCTATGTAGTGACCGTACATGGATATACCTGATTCGTAGCCCTGGTCTTCATTTAGGAAGTTGGCTAAGTATATCTTGTCTACTGAGCATATCCTCTTCAGATGTCCTGGTAAGGTTTCTGAATCTTCATAAAATACAAAGTCATAGGTATCTGTATTATCGGTCATTGTAGCAAATATCTCTATGAGCCAGTTAAAGTCCTCTAAAGGTACGTTGTCTAGCCATTCCCATCCGATTGGGTAGTTGTTTATTGTTACGATTGGTTCCATGATGTTAATTGAGTTGAGGGTTAAACATTTGTTTTGGTTGGACTAATAGGCAGCAATGAGAATAACCTGCTTCATCGAGGATTCCCAGTATAAGATATCGATTGGTATCTCTGGGAATTTCGAAATAGAAAGCTGGTTTCATGTCGCCATCTATGAATGTAAAAACTATCTGAGTGTTTTCTAGTAACCCATTTAGTTGTACATGAGAAAGGTAGTTATAGATAGCTTCCCTTTGATTTCTTGGGTTTTTATCCCATGAGATGAGCATATCGTCATACCAATTTGGATTATCGCATAGCTTTTTAAGTTGTTGTTGAATATATGGTGTCATGATTTGAAGTAATAATATAAGTCCTCGATTAGTTGATCTTGTTCTTCCCATATAGTATCTGATACTACGTATTCTGATACGAAATAGTTATAGAAAGGTCCAAATAGCATGTTTAATACTATGTCCTTGAGTTCGATATTGAGTTGTTCCTCTTCTTCGGTAGAACTGGGTTTGATTGCCTGAAGTTCTGCCTTATAGGATGCCGTAACGGCATCCTTTAGGGTTTGAATATATTCTGGGTTAGTTTCCTTAAGAATACTTAATTGTGATTTGAGTTCTTTACTTATCATGGGGCTTAGCGATTATGGATATGAATCCCCGTGGATATTGAGTATAGAATAATTGGTAGTTCCCTGTGGGCAAGAAGACTTGCATTATATTTGCAAGTAAGGGATAGATTTTCCATTGGTTTTCCTCTAGAAACTTGTTCCAGTCTTCAGATTCTTCTGGATAATTCCCAGATAGTTGGATATGGTACTGTTCCTGGTCAGCAACAAATAGGTTAGTTACTACCTGTATTTCATCTGATTCCTTTTTGTATTGGGTGATTGGATACCAGATGCCTTCGGTTTTCCATTTATTAAGTTGGAACAGAGACATGCCCTGTTCCAGTACGTTGAGTAATTTATATAAGTTTACCATAGTGATTATTTATTTAGTTGGTTAAATAATTCTGATACTGCAAGTTGTTGGAAGATTTCTGTTTCCCTGTGGTCTGATTCCCATTTTTCGATAGCATTGTAGATATTGGTATATTGGGATATCATGTCCTCATCTTGTTCATCGTCTATAGGATACTCCCGGAATTGGAGATTGAGAGTTCCCATGTATGATTCATCCGGATTTGAGATTTCGTTAATAGTTGTCATAAGAAATAAGTTTTGTGACCCCGTTCAAGGTCGGTTAATAATTATATTTATTTTTCTCTTATGCAAATATAGAAA
>ENA-OZRX01000379-OZRX01000379.1-human-gut-metagenome-genome-assembly--contig:-NODE-379-length-11155-cov-11.984685_pt1 | contig 11155 bp, 21 predicted proteins | sample MGYA00243274_ERZ653955 | MGnify/ENA primary metagenome ERZ653955 (study PRJEB26926, sample SAMN06164575) | human gut metagenome | biome: ENVO:00009003; feature: ENVO:2100002; material: ENVO:00002003...
CGAGATTCCTCTACGTCTCGTGGGCTCGGAGATGTGTATAAGAGACAGCATCTATACAATCTAAAACAATATAGAATAGCTTTAGAAGTTGGAGTATATAATTCTAGAGAAGGTTTTCTAAGTGTATTAGGAAGTAATCAACGTTTAGCTTGGGAATTTAAAAAATGGTTACCTATACATAAAGAAGATTTTATTCCATATTCTATGAGTTATCAATATGGGCATGTAATAGTACATAGTGATATGTGTATACAAATAGTTTATAGAATATGGGTAAGATAGTTCAAATTATAGATTCTCTCCATGATGAACGATTGTTATTTAGAATTTGTGAGGTCGTAGGAACTTACAATAATCCTTCTGCACCTTCAAGTGAACTTATAGTTGGAAGTAATAAATTTTTGTCTTGGGAATTTGATGAGTGGCTTCCAGAATTTAAGGATTTTGTTAACCTAGAGAAAAATCATTTAAGATATGGAAGAGTACTTGTTGCAGGGGATGAATATGAGATTACAAAATATCGTATATGGATAAAATAGTACAGATTAAATATGCACGTGGATTACAGTATGCGAAAAATAAGATATGCTTAATATTAGGTGTGGATGAGGATAGAACCGTTGTTTTAGCTCATACTTCTAGTTTAAATTGGAGAATTACTAAAGATTTATTACTTCATCTTGTTATTGAGTGTAATTTTACTTTTAGAGAATTACAAAAATTAAATCTTTTTAGCGGAAGGTATTTAGAGCCATGTGATACTATCTATCATATAAAATATCGTATATGGATAAGTTAACTTCTTATGACATTTGTACAAAATATGGATGTCTTTCTCGGATATTTACTTTAATTGCATATTTTATTATGTTATTTATAGTAATTTTATTACTTAATATTATATTATAATGAAAACTTCTGATTACACTATATATTCTATAATAGTTGTACTATTTTGGATTGTATTGCGTGCTGTAATTATAGCATTAATTCTTTATTTTTCTTGGAGTGCAATTATTCCTAATGTATTTCCTACAGAAACAATTATTTATACTATTTCTCCAAGTCTTTGTTTTAAGATTGGATTAGTTTTAAGTATTATTAAGAAATTATAATGTTAAGAAAACTTAGCATAATTTTTATTAGGTTAGCTCCTGTACTTCTTGCAATTAAGATTTTAATATTGTTACTAGCTGAATATTTTGTAGTTAGTTCTTTGTTGATTGGGTTGGTCAGTTCAATTACTGATCTTTTAATTGCAATTGGATTACTTATACTCTCACTAACATTTAAGTTTTGTATCTATCATAGACTGATAATATATTATGTCTTTGTAAGCTACATCAGTTATATTATTAGTATATTATTTGAATTTTCATTAACAAATATAGTATTCATATCTTCATTTCTATGTCTAACTATTATCGTTATATTTTTAGTAGTTTACACATATTTAAGATATGGAGATAAAAAGCAATGATAAACTCTTGTCATTCAAGATACGGACGTTTAATTTTTTACACACTATGCATTATAAACTTATAATTTTCGAAAATCACACTAAATCTACTAGCTTAGACATCACTCCTGAACAAGCTAGACAAATCTTAGGAGTAACTGACTATACTCCTGAACAGTATGAAATATTGGCAGAAATAACCAATTGTCCTGCATCCTACTTTATGGATGATTTAGTCGATTATTATGTAGACTTCTAATAAAAATATGGATCTTAAAGAACATATTGTAGGAGAAGTTGAAGGGTATCCTGTAATCTATATTGAAGAAAAAGATACAATTTTCTGTAAGAACACTGCTGTAAAGTATTCTTTATTGAAAAGATTATACGATAGTCCTTTCTCAAGAGAAAAAATTGAGGAAAAATCTCTTACTATAACAAAAGAAGAACATTTTGTTACATTTGGTTGTTTAACTACAACTAAAGAATATTGTCAAACTGTAATAAAAAATATAAATAAAATTAAAAATGGGAAATCCTGTAGGAGTTAAAAGCATAATGCGAAGTACTGTTTCTAAGTATGAGCAGGAGCAAAAAGAGAAATTTATTCAGGTAATGTCTGATCCTCGCATGCGTTATTCAGATGCTTTAAATTTTGTTGAAAACGAGATTAAGCAGTCGAAGCGTATGGGTACATTCAATCATAAGATCTTGTGTTTTATGAATGATGGAGTTTATCAGCTGAATCGTGCAATCCAAGAAGTTTTTGGAATTGTATCAGCAGCTAAAAACGATAACCCTTCAGGAGGTGATGATACTGTTAATACGATTGAAGTTATCCTTGCTGATGGACGTCGTGTTAAAGTTCCGTATGGAGATATTGAACTTGCGGATTTAGGAGAAGGAAGTGTTATTTCTATCTCTTACAATGGTAACGATCACCATCTCTATATCAAAGGTAAGTGTCAGTTCAGATTTACAACTCTGATGGATGACATTATCGATCGGACAAAAGAACTTCTTGCAACTGATTCTATTTATAAGAGTCAGGCATTAGAGATCTCTGATCTTAACAATCCTCTTATCATGGATCTGTCAAATATTGACCGTGAAATGATGGTTCTTTCTGAAGATACTGCTCTCGGATTACGTCCTCTTAAATCTCGTATCAAGTATCCTGAGAAGTGTACTGAACGAGGAATTCCTCTGAAGTATGGTGCACTGTTTGAAGGTCCTTATGGAACTGGCAAAACTCTGCTTGCCTTTAAGCTTATTCAGGAAGCTATTCAGAATAATTGGGTAAGCGTATATCTGAAAGATCCTACATTACTTGCTGAGACTATTCGTCTTTGTAAAGTAATCGACGGAACTGGGCATGGAGTTGTTATCTTTGTTGAGGATATCGATCAGGTAACTCGTGGTAAACGAGATGCTGCTATGCAGGATATTCTTAATACTCTTGATGGTGGTGATACTAAGGGTATGAATGTAATTACTCTGTTTACTACTAATCATCTTGAGCTTATTGAGCCGACTTTTCTGCGTGGTAAGCGTATTGGCAAAGTTATCTCTTTAGGTGCTTTAGATGAAGCTACTGCTAAAGAGTTCATTGAGCGTTCTTTTGTAGGAGATTATACTCTTCAGGGAGATTTCTCTGCAGTATGTAAGCAGATCCGAGATTCGAACATTGCTCCTGCATTCATGGCTGAGATTGTAGAATCTGTAAAGAGTGATATGATCTTTATGGATGATACTAAGGTTGTATTACCTCAGTATATCAAAGTAGCAGTTGAATCTTATCTGCGTCAAGTAGGTCTTGCTCAGAAGAAAGATATGACTGAAACTCCTGAAGTTAAATTTGCTGAATCGATTCGCGAAATTACTGGTATTGATCGCGTTGAGAAGAAAGTAGATGAACTTATTGAAATGCAAGACTAAGTGCTATGGAGAGCATATGCTCTCCTATGACACCTTTATTCTACCTTCACGTGGTGGTGTTGTAAGTAGATAGATATCGAAACCAAAGAATAAATAAAATGTAAATTATCTTAAAACAACTATGATAGTACAGTATTTTGACGTAATTCACTGTAAAACTCAGGAACAGGTAACGGCAGTAATTAACAAACTTCATTCTGAACAAGGACTTACTTGGATGCACGATGATGAAAATCCTCTTATCGAAAACCCTGCAGATTTTGAAATAGAACAGAAGTTCTTTAAAAATATTAATGAAGAAGAAAAGGAGGAGTTTTATATTGTAACGGTGAAATTCCCTGAATTAGATAAGTGTATTGTTCACATATCTCGAAAGGAACATAATACGGAAACAATGCGAGCCGCTCTTGCAGAAACTGATGAGGAAGAAAGTTCTGCAGAAACTGTTTTCTATGAAGCTGAAGAATTTCTTGGGAGTTTTATAGGAAGCGATCTCTTTGGAGTATTTTCTATAGACTACGAAGTCTATGATACTGAAGATAATCATATCTGTAGTATTAAGAATAAAAAGGAACTTTCTGAAATTTATAATAAAGCTATAGAAGAAGGAACTACATTTGTTGTCTACGTCGGTAGTGAAAAAGTAGAAATCAATTCTGAGCATAATATTGATTATTATGATGAAAAAATTGCATTCTAATCAAGAATACTGAAATCAATTAAAGGAAAATGATAAAGTATTAGTAAAATCTAAAGACTGGTATGATAAAAATGCCGTTGAAGAACTTACAGGTTTAAATGTTCCTATAGGTCCTAAATTTATTCTAGCAATGACTGAAGACTGTAATAAATTTTTGACAGTTTCTGAGGTTATAGGTTGGTATAGCAAAAAAGATTTGCGCTTTGAAATTAAACATAACTGGTATACATACTCAAGTCTTTTTGTTCATAAGCTAATTATTCGTAACTATAGAATTTTATTGTAATAATTTTTTAAAAATAAGTGTATAAATATTTGGATATATTAATTTTTGTCCTTATATTTGTACACTTTTCTGATGAAATCAGACTGATTGATCCGTAGTATAAGGGTTTATTACATAAGATTTTGGATCTTAGAATCCCCGTTCGATTCGGGGCGGATCAACTAAATTTTAAATATATGAAAGAGTGGTGGTATAAAATTAAGAACTTCTTTAGAAATGTCTATACTTATAGAAAAATATTAGTAGCAGATTATCAATTTGATTATGGATATCTTCTTGATTTAGAAAAGTTTAAGTTACAGTTAATGCTTAAATCTTTTAAAGATGTATCTCATGTAGATCATACTAGTAATATTCGTTGGATATCTATATGTATTAAACTTATTGATATTATTCAAGAAGAAGATTCTGCTCTAGAAGTTGTTAAAATGGAAATGAGTAAACCTCAGTTCAAACTTATTAAATATGTAAATATTAACAATGCATTTCGATTCGGAATTGAATATCTTGATCGATATGATAGTCTTCAAGTATATCGAAAAGAATTATTAAGACAGCAAAAAGCACTTTATTTATATAATAAAATTAGATATAATTATATGTTAGAGTGGTGGGATTAACTTTAAATATATGAGATATATAAAATGTTTTGCTAAGCATCAATTATTAAAAGGAGATAAAATAGTAATTGCAAGTAAAGAAGTTTTGAAAGATAATAGAACAGTGCATCCTTTTGTAGATAGCGAAATGCTAAAATATGCAGATCAAATTCATACTTTAAAGTCTGAACCTAAAGATGTAGTTTATCTTACAAATACTCAAAACTGGGTATGGGGTCCAACCTTTTTCAGAAATTTAATTATTCGCAATTATAGACTTCTATTAGAAAATTAATTATTCAAGATTTTTTAATGTTTGAATTAAAAAAGATTTATTTTCTTAGTGAGAAGAAATATATACAAATATGTAAGGAAGGGAATAGTTGTTTCTCTGAGAAGCGATTGCCTTGTTATTTTCAACGTAGTTCAGATTGTTCTCTTTATCCTTGTCCAAGTAGAGTATATATACGAGTTATATATAGAATAACTTTATAAATAATGGTCTTATAGGGTAGTGGTTATCCTTCCAGCTTGTCACGCTGGAGACACGAGTTCGATTCTCGTTAAGACCGCGAAGTTCTTAATTATTAGCTGCAAATATACCCTATTTGGGAGAGCTTGTTATTCGTGTGTAAAGACGTTTGCTGTAAGCACGATTAAGAACTTTATTTTAATGGCCCCTTAGTTTATTTGGAAAAATGTCAGTTTTGTAACCTGAGGAGAACGGATCGTAACCGTTAGGGGCCTCTATTATTGGGGGGGTATGTAAATACTCTCTCACAATATTAACTTTTAAAATTATTAAACATGTTTAATTCAAAAGGTACAACATCTACAGATCTGTCGAAGAAAGTAGACAATGTTTTAAATGCTTTTAAAACAGCAATTGATGGACTTAATGCAGTTAATACTCAGGCAAAAGAAGGTATTGCTGCTAAAGAAGAGGAAATTAAAGCTGCTCAAACTGAGAAAGAAGCACTTGAGACAATCTGCAAAAAGAACGAAAGTGTTCTTGCAAAATTAACTGCTATCCTTGAATAAAGGATAGTTTTTACGGGAGTAGTTCAATTGGTAGAGCCCGTGGTTTGGGACCACGAAGTTGCACGTTCGAGTCGTGTCTCCCGTACAAAAATTATTATATTTATGGAAGATTTTATTAAAGATCCCAATCCGTTCTGTATTCAAATTGTAGAAGGTTATATAATTCAAACTACTCCTTCAGATAGTGAGTCTTGTTTAGCTCCTGATCAATTTGGCAATTATTGCATATGTCAATCTCGAGGAGATAACCCAGCAAAAATAAGGTGTTGTTTTATTTGTGAGAATCATTCAGAGTATAGTGATTATATAATACAAGCTCAAGTTAAATACAGAATCTATGTAAATAGTAAAATGGAGAGTTAGCCAAGTGGTTCACGGCACCTGACTTACATTCAGGAGATCGGGAGTTCGACTCTCTCACTCTCTACTAATAACTAATATGTATAAGATGATAACACTAGATCATGTAAACAAAAATTCTGGAAACTTTCTTCCAACACTTTGGTTAGTAGATAAATATAAACAATATCCAAATTGCGTATCAGTAATTTGTAATCTTGAACAGAAGAAACTAAACGAAAATAAATTCTTAAAAAGATTTAAAGAAAAGTTCGCTAATTTCTGTATATGGGAAGATAATGTAATTGGAGTCAAACCTGAAGTTTCTGAAGAGGTACTTGAAGAATTGGATCGTCCATTTTATGTAAGTCAACCTACTGCCTTACAATTTAGTGGAATTTGTGAAGAGTATAGATGCGCTTTGAATTATTATTCTTCTAGAATGTTAATTTATTTTTGTGATAAAGCTCTTATAGGTAACTTTATAGAGGATATTAAATCTTTATTTGAAGAATGTTCAGAAAAAGTAGTTTCTACAACAAAAGTTAACTTAATTACTTTTGATGGTCAGGATTATGGTTTAACTGAATGTAAGATTAGAGATGTTAATGTTGACCTTGATAAACACTATAATGATGATTTCAAGCCTGTTTATAAAGATATCTCTGACTTTTTAAATAGCCCAAAATCTGGTTTAGTTATTCTTCATGGAACTCAAGGTACTGGTAAAACCTATATGATTCGTCATTTAGTTAATAATTTTGATAAGCAATTTATTATTATTAATAACTCTATGATGAATAGCTTATCTGATCCTGTATTCTTAAACTTTATTCTTGATCATAAGAATTCAGTAATTATTCTTGAGGATTGTGAACAGCTTCTTAAAGATCGTTCTGAAAATGTATTTACAAATGGTATTAGTAATATTCTTAATATGACTGATGGTATTTATTCAGATATTTTAAATATTAAGTTTATTGCTACATTTAATAGTCCTGATACAAGTATTGATAAAGCATTGATGCGAAAAGGTCGACTTGCTGCAAAATATAAGTTTGACGAACTCTCTTTAGAAAAGACTAATAGAATACTTAAAGAATTAGGCAAACCTGAAGCAAGTAAGGGCATGACTCTTGCAGATATTTATAATCTTGATGTTCAGTCTTATGAACATAAGACTAGACGTAAAATTGGATTCTAATGATATTTTGGATATTAATTTATTGGTTACTTTGTGCATTTATTGTTATTGGAACAGATGATGGAGAACCATGGACTGTTGGAGATAAATGGTACATAGTATTCGCTGGATTTTATGTTCCTATAGTAATTGGCCTATTTATAGGTAGTTATATTAAAGAAACTGGATTTTTCGATAAGAAACATCCGTGGGAACATTAATCTATATGTTGTCCGTAGCTTAGTTGGTTAAAGCGCAAGTTTGTGGCACTTGAGATCGGGAGTTCAAGTCTCCTCGGACACCAAAAGTATTCTTTAAACATACGAATCTGGACAAATGGTTAGACCTTATCTTATAAACCCCAAGCTATAAGAATTAAGAAGTATTTCTCTCAAAATTAGGTAGATCCAGCTTCCTAGAGAGATAGAAGAATACTTACGATATAGTAGATTAGTTAAAATAATAATAACTTCTACTAAATACCTACATGGCGCAATTGGTTAGCGTACTTCTCTGATAAGGAAGCGGTTGAAGGTTCAAGTCCTTCTGTAGGTACTAAAAGTTATAAATTATGTGAAATAGTAAAAGAATAGGAAATATAGGAGAGGCAAAAACGCTTTCTAAATTTGTAGAATTACAAATTCCTGTATGTATATCATTTGGAGATTGTGAACGATATGATATGGTTGCCGAATTTAACGGTAAATTAAACAAGATTCAATGTAAGACTTGTTTAAATATGAAAGATGAAGATTCTTTTGAGATATACATAATAAATAGATCAACAAAGGAAGGAAAAGATATCAGTCGTTCTTATTCAAAAGAGGATGTTGATTATTTTTCAATCTATAATGTTGAAAAGGATATTTTACTGCTGTATCCTAATAACGAATATCAAAGTACAGCTATTACATTTCGCATTAATCCTTCGAAAAATAACCAAGTAAAAGGAATTAACTTTGTAAAGGATTACTTATTTGAAAATATTGTTAAAAAATAAGTATCCTAGAGCTCCTACTAAAAAGAAAGTTATGAAAGAATATAAAATTTGGAAATTTAATAAATCTGGGTATTTACAAACAGTAACTGTTAGTCTTGAAGAGGAATATCCTTGTAAACAAAAAAGATGTGGATATTCCTGTTTAGGAGCTAAAACAGAACACGTATGTTTTATTAAAGTAAATCTTACTTTTGAAGAACGTATAAATTTAAAATGTACGGCTTCAAATAATAAAGAACATAAAAATTTTATACATATTAGACTTTTACATAGAATTTTTGTAAATAGTAAATAAAGAGGAGTGCAATCCTTGGGAAGAGCTTATAATATAATCGGTTAGTATCCTACACTTTTAATGTAGTTGTCAGGGTTCGAGTCCCTGTAGGCTCACACAATTTTTAAGTTAGAATCACAAATGATAAAACGTTTTGAAAATAAGTATATACAATCTATAAGAAGAGGTTATTTATGTCATATTACTCCTAATAAAAAATGTTATGGATTTGAATATCATCATAATTTAAATGGATGTGAGATTTTTAATGAGAAATTTGGAGGATGTAGTAATAGACGTTATAATATAATTAAATATAGGATCTATGCAGATTAAATATTTTCCTGAAATAAAGTGTTGTATACAAGCAGTTAGATCTCTAAAACGAAACTATTGTAGTAATAATCAATGCTATAAGTCAACCAATTATTGTATTTTGTTTTTACCTGCTTTTAATAAAAGTTGTCTTAAATATTATTTTTGGAGAGTTTCTTATCGTGTATTTTTAGAAGCTTCTTATGATAGAATGTAAAATATAAGGGAGTATGGCTGAGTGGTTTAAGCACAAAACTGTTAATTTTGGTAACGTGGGTTCAATTCCTACTGCTCCCGCTAATATTAAACTTAATAACAAATAATTTGTTACAAATTTATTAACTTTTTGTGTTAAAACAAGGAAGATTAAGCCAAGTTGGACTAATGGCAGCACTCTTGAAAAGTGTAGGTCGCTTAAAACGGCGTGGGGGTTCGAGTCCCTCATCTTCCGCAATTAAAATTAAATTATATGCAAAGACCTATTGTATTAAAATATTGGAGAATAATTAGATATAAAACTTTAATTATTCAATGTGTACCTGAAGGAAAACCTGAGAAAAGATTTTGTTATGAATCTTCTGTTGGAAAGCCATGTGCTTTTACAGGAAAGGATTGCACTGATTTTAAGTGTATAAATAGAGCAAATAGTCTTCGTGTTAGGTATATTAAAGTAGATTATAGAGTTTATGTCAGTAAAACATAGAGTTTCTCAAATAATAGAATTATTTGGCTATAGGTATCGATTACATCAGGTTATTCTAGGTAAACAAAAAGAAGATTCATGTCATATAAGTGTTATTAAAGGTAAATCTTGTATGTTTTGTGAGTATAATAGAATAAATGGTCAGATACATTGTGGTGATATTGCATGTACTCCCTTAGAACGAAAAGATGATGTTAGAGTACGTTATATTAAATTAGACTATCGAATTTATTTATTTAAATAAGCACTCTTGATGTAACTGGTAACATGACAGTCTCCAAAACTGTTCTTTGGGGTTCGAATCCTTAAGAGTGTGCTTATATTAGGGCTGTTAGTATAGTGGCTATTACATCTGGTTTGCAACCAGAAAACAGGGTTTCGATTACCCTACGGTCCACTAAAAATAATTGTTATGGATGAAATAAAGAAAAAATTTCAAGCAGATTTAAAGATAACAACTTCAATTAAAGATAATCCTAAGAAGGTTTATCAAGTAATTATTGATTGTGATGCAAATGATGGTGATATAATGGACAAAACTTTTCAGATAAAAAAGAAAGATTTTGAATCTGATTATACATATCAATTTGTCTTATCTTTTGTAAGTAAAAGTGAGGGTAAATTTGCTAGTTGGCAAGAAGGAGACTTTTATGGAGATAATATTAGAGATTCCGAAATTAAAGGGCTAGAAGATTATTGCATAGAGACAGGTATTTTAATCTTCTGTGGAGCTATAGATCAGCATTGTCATTCTGTAGTTGATGTAGATGTTACTTACTTTGATGAGAAAGGGAATGAATTTGAGGTAGAATTACCTAATGTTGATAACTACTTTGATACTAAAGAAGAATTAGTTGAATATCTTGAGAATTTACTTGCAATGTAAGCTCTGTTGGAACTGCGGTGTGCTAGGTGCGCTCGCTGGACTGAAAATCCAGAGGTAAATGTTCGACTCGTTTCAGTTCCGCACTATCGTCTTCCTTATTAAGTTTGGTAACACGTGCACTGCCTGTAAATCTTAATAATAGATATGCTTAGTACTTATTTTTATTAGTGGATGTATTAGCTCAGTGGTAGAGCGCGGCAGTTGGTGCCAGAAGTCATAGGTTCGAATCCTATATGCATCCCTTAAATTGAAGATTATGATTATACCTCCAAAATTTTTAGTTAAAACTATTCCACTATATAGTGAAGGAGATGTATCTGCTCCACATGTAGTAATAAATTATCTTACAAGAAGTCTATTTTTTATTCTTTTAAAATTTCCTCCGAATTGGAAATTGATAAAAATTCTGTCTCTTATACACATCTCCGAGCC
>ENA-OZRX01000395-OZRX01000395.1-human-gut-metagenome-genome-assembly--contig:-NODE-395-length-10922-cov-3.535750_pt1 | contig 10922 bp, 6 predicted proteins | sample MGYA00243274_ERZ653955 | MGnify/ENA primary metagenome ERZ653955 (study PRJEB26926, sample SAMN06164575) | human gut metagenome | biome: ENVO:00009003; feature: ENVO:2100002; material: ENVO:00002003...
ATATAACCTGCCTTGCCCACGGCAAAGATACCTTTGGACGGACCGGCAACCCATGTCAGCACACCTGCCAGCACGCCGAACGCCAGTGCAACGGCTATAACCGGCGACAGCCAGGAAACATGGATGTAACGGAAGTAATTGTCGAAACCTACCAGCAGGCTTTGTGTAAGGCTGATGTCCTTGGCCGGAATAATGACACCTAGAGCGAATGTGCCCAACACGAAGATAAGCACCGTAATCAGTGCACCGATAAACACAGCCTTCGGATAGTTCTTGGACGGATTGTTTACATCCTTCACGTGGATACCGCCCATCTCCATACCTGCATAAAAGAGGAAGATACTTGCGGCAAGCACCACATTGTCAAAGTTCGTCAGGTCGGGGAAAAAGCTGCTGTGGAAGTCCATATTGGAATGTCCGCCTGTGGCAAGGTAGATAATGCCGAGGACAATCAGTAATCCGGCAGGGATAATCGTACCTACCAGACCGCCGACTTTGGCTACCTTTCCTACCCAGCTCATACCTTTCAGGGAAATGAAAGTTGCCAGCCAGTAGATAACGAGCACCACGACCAGCGTATAGTACTTGTTGTTTGCCAGCGACATGTCGTGTACGTCGTTCATGCCGATGAAAGCAATGGATACGGCACCGAATGTCAATACGGTAGGATACCAGATTGTACTTTCAATCCATTGTACCCAGATGGCAAGGAAGCCCAGTTTTTTTCCGTAGGCTTCGCCCACCCAGCGGAACACACCGCCTTGCTTGTCTTGAAACATGGCAGCCAGTTCCGCGGCGACAAGTGACGTCGGAATCAGAAAAACAATGGCTGCAAATAAGTAGTAGAAGGCCGAACTCATTCCGTACACGGCCTCGGCAGGAAGTCCACGTAGGGATACTACTGCCGTCACATTCATGATTGCCAGGGTAAATACACCCAGCTTCACTGTTTGTTTAATATTTGCCATAAGTTAAGGTTTTAGATGAAAAATATATTCAAAATCAGCGTCTATAACAACACTTGGGGAGAGTTGTTCCCAACGGATAAGTGAAAGTTCCGGTTTTAACTATTCAGGAAGCGTCGGCTTTGGGCGCGGGCTTCTGTGCAACTTTCTTGTAGAACTCTTCTTTTTCCTTATTGCGCCGTTCGACCAGGCTCGTTACATACACTGTAAAGATAGGGAACATCATCATGCCCAGCGCAGCCAGCAGTACGGACAGTACCCGTCCGGTGGGAGTGACTGCTATGATATTGGAACCCACCGTCGTCACATCCATAAATGCCCACCATAAGGCGTCTCCATATCCTTTAACTAAAGGATTGGGACCATGCTCCATGACATAAAAGGCCAGACTGGAAAAATAGACAGTGGCCAGCAACATGGTAAGGTAGGAAACGAACAGTCCCGATGCGCGGTTGTACGTCAGCCAACCCACCACGATAGCCATGGCGTAACCACCCCGCACCAATGGGATGAAACGCAGCATATAGGTTATCTCGGGTGAGAAAGTCCATCCCATATAGGCAATGATGTTTTGATAGGGTATAGCTACCAGCAGGAAAATGAAATGCGTGGCCACGTAGTGACCCTTCTTCTCTGCCAGGAACCATTCCAATACAAAATCTGCCAGGAACAGGGCGCATATCCACAACTGTACTTTCATGTAGACCGACTGTTCGTAAAAGGGGATCCCCTTGAACGTGTCGACAGAGATGCTGATAACTAAAAATAGCGACAGTATCAATATAATGACATGCAGTATGCCATAGATACCTTTTTCCCGCAATACAAATTCTGATAGAGCCATTTTCATGATGAAGTCCATTATAAAGTCATAAGTTATGAGTTATAAGTCATTTGCTGATTACGGTGCCTACCAACAAATAACTCATAACCTATAACTCATAACTAAAAAGAGAAACTTATTCTGTAATCGTTACGTTATCACCGTTGAATACACCCAGGCCGAGCTTGTTCATGATGAACTTGATTGCCGATTGGGCCTTTACGGAGTTTCCCGCTTCGTCTAGGGGAGGAGCGAAGGCCGATACTCCCATGACACCGGGCAATACGGCCATTACACCACCGCCTACACCGCTTTTGGCCGGTATGCCGGCGGTGTACATCCAGTCGCCCGAATGCTCGTAGAAGCCTACGGTAGAAATCATCGACGTGATTTTCGGTGCCAGGCTGGCTTCGAACACCGTTTGTTTGGTGACGGGGTTCACACCGTTATTGGCGATGGTTCCTGCGGCAATGCCCAGTTGCTGGGCCGTGATGCCGAGAGAACACTGGCGAGTATAGAGGTCGAGAGCCATGTCCGGATTATCGTAGATGCGGTTGTAGTTTTTCAGCAGCCAGGCAATGGAGCGGTTGTTGAAGTTGGTAGCCGTTTCCGATTTGTACAGTTCGTCGATGAGTTGTGGGGCGGAGCCGCACAGCTCAGTGACATTCTGTACAATGGCATCCCATTTCTTGTCGGAGTTTCCCACTGGCTGTACCATGGAACAGGCGGAAATGGCACCGGCATTTACCAATGGAGTGGAAGGGTGGTCGTTTTCCAGCAAGATGGCGATGATGGAGTTGAACGGTAGTCCCGTGGCATCGGCACCTATCATGTCCAGCACTTTCTGCGCACCGTATTGGCGCAGGATAAGGATGGCTGTGTGTACCTTCGAGACGGACTCTATACCGAAACGATAGTCTGTGTCACCTATATTGATGGTCTGCCCGTTCATCAGGCAGATGCTGAGTCCGAATAGTTTGGAGTCTATGTTGGCAAGGTAGGGAATATAATCCGCATTCTTGCCTCCTGTGCTGCCCTTCACCTCATTGTAGGCTTCTTGGGCAACCTCCTTTATTTGTGAAATTGATATTTTCTTTTCCATATTAGTTGTTACTTTTTATGTGTACGGCATCCGTGGTTGAATATTTTGGTTTCCACCGGCAGGTTCTTTTCCTGTGCCATACGGGTAGGAGTCGGGTAATCCAGTTTCTCCAGCTCCGTGATGGCATTCTTGATGTCACCCAGCAGCATGTCTGCCATGTCGCGGCTGAATCCTTGGCGAACAACGACGCGCATTACGACGTAGTCTTCCAGCTTTGAAGGCAGTGTATAGGCGGGTACCATCCAACCGTGTTGTGACAGCTTGTCCTGCAGGTCATACAGAGTCCATTTGGCAGCTCTTGCATATTCCGGTTTCAAATACCAGATAAACAGCGGGTTCACAACCTCGTCGGAATAGTTTACGAACGGAGCCATCTTGCCGATTTCGTCATGGATATACTTGGCGATGGTCAGAGAGTTGTACTGTACTTCCTTGTAACCCTGGAATCCCAAACGGATGAACTGGTAATATTGACCCAGAATCTGTGCGGCAGGACGGGAGAAGTTCAGGCCTACCTGAGTAATGTTGGCACCGAGGTAGTTTACGCTGAATGACATTTCTTCGGGCAGATATTCCTTGCCTTTCCAGCAAACCCAGCCCAGACCCGGATAAACCAGACCGAATTTGTGTCCGCTGACGCTGATGGAGAGTACCCACTTCAGACGGAAGTCCCATTTCTTTTCGGGATAGAGGAACGGGAGGATGAAACCGCCGCTGGCGGCATCTACGTGGATAGGAATGTCGTAGCCGGTCTTCGCATTGTAGGCATCGAGGGCTTTGTCGAGGGCTTCGACGTCATCGTTCAGTCCTGTCCATGTAACGCCTTGGATAGGCACGATACAGATGGTGTTCTCATCACACATCTTCAAGGCTTCTTCGGGGTCGAGCGTGGTCTTGTCCAGTGTCAAAGGCACTTCACGCATTTCAATCTGCCACAATTGGGCGAATTTTTCCCATACCACCTGGAAACCGGTTGAAATAACGAAGTTGGGTTTGTCGAACGGTTTGCCTTGTGCCTGACGTTTCTTGCGCCAGCGCAACCAGGCTGCCACACCACCCAGCATACATGCCTCCGAGGAACCGATGGCAAGTGCGCCGGTTTTCCAGGTTTCTTTTTCAGGAGAGTTCCAGAGGTTGGCCACGATGTTGATACATTTACCGTTCATTACGGCGATGCGCGGATATTCGGTCTCGTCAATGTAGTTGATGTTGATGGCTTCGTTCATCAGCTTGGTTGCATATTCGTCCATATAGGTAGTGACGAATGTAGCCAGATTCAAGCGAGGCTGCGTTTGGGCGAAGGTCTCGTCTTTCACCATCTGATAGGCGATTTCCGGGGTAGTAGGTCCGTCGGGAATCTTTTCTACGGGTGAGGGTTGTAACATACGGTTTGAACCGAATACTTCAGTTTTTGCATCTCCTTTTCTGAAATTCAAATCTTCCATATCAATAAGTTTTTAAAGGTTTAGGCGGCGGGGCTTTTCCCCGTCGAATTTCCCACAACAACGGGGTTTGCGGATGAAAGTTCCGGGGTTTTGCATTATTTGGCGTTTATTAAAGGGCAGCGTAGTAAAATCTTAAAAAACGAACATTCTGAAGGTGGGTTTGTTGTTCCCACATTATTCATTTAATTAATATACTACTATATGAAAATCAATACCGGAAGGGGTACAATCCCCCTTATCACGCTTGTCGGCATTTGGTCTGTCTCTGCATTGACTTCCTTGCCGGGGTTGGCCGTGTCACCTATTTTGGGACAGCTTACCACCATTTTTCCACATGCTACGGAACTGGATATACAGATGCTTACCTCCCTGCCTTCGCTGCTGATAATACCTTTTGTGCTGTTGGCGGGCAAGCTGGCAGAGAAACGTGATTTTGTGCGTCTGCTGAAAGCGGGGCTTTGGATGTTTGCCGCCAGTGGGGTACTTTATCTTTTTTCGGACAAAATGTGGCAGTTGATGGTGGTCAGCGCTTTGCTTGGCATCGGTTCGGGGATGATTATTCCGTTGTCCACCGGTCTGGTTTCACGCTATTTCACGGGGGAATATCGGGTGAAGCAGTTTGGTTACAGTTCTGCCATTACCAATGTGACGCTGGTTGTGGCAACGGCGGTGACTGGGTATCTGGCAGAGGTAAACTGGCACTTGCCTTTCGTGGTATACCTGCTTCCGTTGGTTTCTCTGCTGCTTGTCGGATATTTGAAGGGGGATACCGGTCAGCCGCAGATAGCAGAAGATACAGCTGCCGTTGTTCCGGAGGAATCCAAGCGTGCGATTCCCGGTAAATACGGCATCCATGTCCGCCATCTGCTACAGTTGATGCTGTTTTATGGCGTCACTACGTATGTAGTGCTGGCGGTTACTTTTGACTTGCCTTTTTTGATGGAGGCCCATCACTTCTCCAGCGGAAATTCCGGATTGATGATCTCCTTATTCTTCCTTGCCATTATGGCTCCGGGTTTCTTCCTGGGGCATATCGTGAAGTGGATGGGGAAACACACAAAGTTTTACAGCCTTTTGTCCATTGCAGCGGGTTTGCTTTTGATATGGATTTCGCCTAAAGAATGGCTGATAATACCGGGATGTATGTTGGTTGGTTTGGGATATGGTGTCATTCAACCGCTGATTTATGACGAGACAGTAGATACGGCTATACCGGAAAAAACAACTTTGGCACTGGCCTTTGTAATGGTAATGAATTATCTGGCGATTCTATTGTCCCCGTTCATTACAGACTTCTTTCAGACCTTGTTCCACACTAGTTCCAAGGAATTCCCGTTTATTTTCAACCTCTGCATCACACTGCTCGCCATGTGGTGGGAGTATGCGAGGAAGAAGGATTCTTTGTTTGGAGATTGAGGGTGTCAAAACGGTTGATGGCACACAGATGAGACACCCTCTATAACTTATAACTCAATCGCCTCATATTTCAGCCCGAAGACATCGGCTACAGCTCTGTATGTTACCTTGCCTTCCACTACGTTCAATCCCAACGCCAGAGCCGGATCGTCCTTGCAGGCTTGTCTCCAGCCTTTGCATGCCAGGGCAACGGTGTAGGGCAGGGTGGCATTTGTCAGTGCCATGGTGGAGGTGAAGGGTACGGCGCCGGGGATATTGGCAACGGCGTAGTGTACAATTCCGTCCACAATGTAGGTAGGGTCGCTGTGCGTGGTGGGGTGGGAGGTTTCGAAACATCCGCCTTGGTCGATGGCAACGTCTACGAGTACGGTGCCGGGCTTCATCATTTTCAGCATTTCTTTGGTGATGAGATGAGGCGCTTTGTCACCGGGGATAAGGACAGACCCTATTACGAGGTCTATTGTAGGTAATTCCATTTTGATATTGTGAAGGGAAGAATAGAGTGTTTTTACATTCTTGGGCATCACTTCACTGAGGTAGCGCAGGCGGGGAAGGTTGATGTCGGCAATCAGTACCTCGGCACCCATTCCGGCAGCTATTTGTGCGGCATTGGTGCCCACAATGCCGCCGCCAAGGATAAGTACGCGTGCGGGGCGTACACCCGTCACGCCACCCATCAGTTTCCCTTTGCCGCCTTGGGGTTTTTCGAGGAAGCGTGCTCCTACCTGGGTGGCCATGCGTCCCGCCACTTCGCTCATGGGGGTAAGCAGCGGAAGTGAGCGGTCTTCTTTCTCTACCGTTTCGTAGGCGATGCAGACGGCGCCGCTTGCTATCATGGCTTCGGTCAGCAATTTATCGGCAGCGAAGTGGAAATAGGTGAATACCACTTGTTCCTTTTTTATCAGTTTGTACTCCGGTGCGATGGGCTCCTTTACCTTGACAATCATGTCGGCTATGGCATACGTGTCTTCAATGGTTGGCAACATTTGTGCACCTACGGCGATGTAATCATCGTCAGAGAAACCGCTGTTTGCGCCTGCCGAGGCTTGCACATACACCGTATGACCGCGTTTCACCAACTCGGCTACTCCGGCAGGGGTCATTCCTACACGGTTCTCGTTGTTCTTGATTTCTTTGGGTACTCCGATAATCATAATGTCATCTGTTAATGGTTAAACATGTTGCAAGATAGTGATTTATCTTTCTCATTGTCATTTTGCACAGCGTGTTTTACAACAGAAAACGCCTGCTTTTTTCTCGTGTGTGACGGCAGGATTATTCTTTTTTGGTTAGGCGGAGAGAACTATTCTTTTTATATTTGCATGCATTAAAAAATAGGATATGAACTGTAAGAATATAAAATACCCGATACTTTTCTCTTTTTTGTTTTTTGCAGGCAGCATACAAGGTGGATATGCGCAAGAAGCGTCCGAGGTGGAAACCGGACCGGACATAGAGCAGGCATCTTTCACGCTCCCTTTCGATTTTCCGATTGTCTTTTCCGGTAACTTCGGCGAGATACGCTCCAATCACTTTCACGGTGGGTTGGACTTCAAGACCGGCGGAGCCATAGGCAAGCCTGTACATGCTTTGGCAGACGGGCATATCTCGCGCATCCGTGTGACGCACGGTTCGGGATATGTGCTCGATGTGGACTACGATAACGGTTATTCCACTATCAACCGCCACCTCAGCGCATTTGTGGGCGATATAGCCCGAAGGGTGAAAGACTTGCAGTATGAACAGGAAAGCTGGGAAGTGGAGATTACCCCCAAACCGGGGGAATATCCGGTAAAGGCGGGGCAGGTGATAGCCCTTAGCGGCAACACGGGTTACTCTTTCGGCCCTCACCTGCATCTGGATATGATTGAGTCGGCAACAAGAGATTATGTCGACCCGCTGCCTTTTTTTATGGAGAAGGTGAAGGACAATATCGCTCCCCGTGCCGAAGGCATCATTTTGTTTCCCCAACCGGGCAAAGGCGTGGTGAACGGAAAGCAGATACACCGGACTTTCCCTGTAAATCCTACCCAGCCTATTACTGCTTGGGGACTGATAGGTGCAGGAATCCGTGCCTATGACCATATGGACGGAGTGGGCAACCGCTACGGCGTGCATACCGTTATTCTCGAAGTGGACGGTGAAGAGGTGTTCCGCAGTGTGGTAGACCGCTTTGCTTACGAAGAAAACCGTTATATCAACTCATGGACACATGGGCAGTACATGAAATCGTTCGTCGAACCGGGCAACCGTCTGCGTATGCTGCATGCGTCTAACGGCAACCGGGGACTGATAGAAATCAATGAAGAGCGTCCCTATCGTTTGGTATATACCTTGAGTGATGCTTTAGGTAACACCTCGAAAGTCCGTTTCACCGTACAAGGAAAGAACACCGAAATTCACCCTGTGGAACATCGCGAGAAGTATGCTTTCAAGTGGGACAGGACTAACTATCTGCAGGAGCCCGGTCTGGAATTGGTTGTACCGCGTGGAATGTTGTACGATGACGTTTGGCTGGACTATTCCGTACGTGCCGATAGCGGGGACGTGGCTTTTACTTATCAGTTGCACAATAAGCGTGTCCCTCTGCACGGAGCGTGCGAGATGCGCATCGGCTTGCGGCGCGACCGTCTGGAAGATAAATCGAAGTATTACGTAGCCGGCGTTACGGCACGGGGCGGAAAATACAGTATAGGCGGTACTTACGAGGACGGTTTCATGAAAGTCCGTATCCGCGACCTGGGCACTTATACGGTAGCGGTAGATACCGTGCCGCCGGAGATAATTCCGCTCAACCCCGGACAGTGGGGGCGTACGGGGCGCATCACCCTCAAGGCCAAGGATAAAGAAACCGGAATAAACAGTTACCGCGGAACGATAGACGGGAAATACGCTCTGTTCGGCAAGCCCAATTCCATCAGCGGCAATCTGGTCTGCGAACTCGACCCGAAGCATGTAAAGAAAGGTGGCAGGCACACTGTGGAAATGACCGTAACAGACGGCCGTGGCAACCGGACTACCGAAGAGTTTCATTTTGTATGGTAACTTTTCACCTGTGACATTGCATTATCAAACAAACCATATAATAACAGAAGTATGAAAAAATTAACTCTCTCCGTCGCATTAGCGGTGGCAACTGTGGTAAACGCATTTGCCTGTACCAACCTCATTGTGGGTAAGAACGCCTCTGCAGACGGTTCTACAATTGTTTCCTATTCTGCCGACTCCTATGGATTGTTCGGCGAGTTATACCATTATCCCGCAGGCATGCACAAAAAGGGTACATGGATTGATGTGCACGAGTGGGACACCGGCAAGTACCTCGGCCGGATAGAACAGGCGCGCCAGACCTACAACGTCATCGGTAATATGAATGAATTCCAGCTTACTATCGGCGAGACAACCTTCGGCGGCCGTCCCGAACTGGTGGATACTACCGGTATCATTGATTATGGAAGCCTTATTTATCTCGGTCTGCAACGTTCCCGTACCGCCCGCGAAGCCATCAAGGTAATGACGGAACTCGTACAGGAATACGGTTATTACAGCAGCGGCGAGTCTTTCACGATTGCCGACCCCAACGAAATCTGGATTATGGAGATGATAGGCAAGGGCCCCGGTGTGCGTGGCGCTGTGTGGGTGGCTGTCCGTGTGCCCGATGATTGCATCTCCGCGCATGCCAACCAAAGCCGTATCCACCAGTTCGATATGAACGACAAGGACAACTGCATGTACTCTCCCGATGTCATTTCCTTTGCCCGCGAGAAAGGTTATTTCGATGGAGTAAACAAGGACTTCAGCTTCGCTAAGGCCTATGCGCCGCTCGATTTTGGCGCTCGCCGTTATTGTGAAGCCCGCGTATGGAGCTATTTCAATATGTTTACCGCCCGAGGCAACGAGTTCTTACCTTATATATTAGGCGATACCGATACACCGATGCCGCTTTTCGTGAAGCCCGACCGTAAAATCTCCGTACAGGACGTAAAGAATGCCATGCGCGACCATTACGAAGGTACTCCGCTGGATATCAGCAAGGATTTTGGTGCAGGTCCTTATCACACTCCCTATCGTCTTTCTCCGCTTTCTTTTAAAGTGAATGGTCAGGAATATTTCAACGAACGTCCGATTTCCACTCAACAAAGCGGCTTTGTATTTGTGGCGCAGATTATCAATCGGGTTTTTTACCGCGACTTTAATGAACTTTTCGCGCAGCAGGCTCGATTCGCGGCGCTGTTTGTCCTCCCATTCGGGCAGGTCCTGCGCGGCGTTTTCAATTTCTTCCTGCATCATGTTCAGGTCGTCGATAAGCGACTTTTTCTCGTCTTCCGGCAATTCGTCAAAGGCTTCCGGACTGAGTACCTCGCCGTTTTTGACCGGCGCGACGACCAGTCCGACCGGCATATGCAGCAGCGAAACGCTTTTGCCTTTGGCCTTTTTTTGCAGCAGGCGGATGTATTCCTCCTTTTTCTGCTTATATTTTTCGCGGATAATGCTCAGGGCCGCCTTATATTCGTCGCTGTCCAGCACGGCCGGAATGGAAGACGAAAATTCTTCGATGAGTTTGTCAATGTCCTTGGCAAATTCGGGAGCGTCGCCGGCGGCGAAGGATATGGCAATAGGTTTGTGCGGTTCTTCAAAATTGTAAACGTAAACCCAGTCCTGCGGGGTTGGACGCTCTTTGGCTTCTTTGACCAGAATACGTTTGACCAGGCTGGTCTTGCCGGTTCCCTCGGGGCCGAGACAGAACAGGTTGTACCCTTTGGACTTGATGTTGATACCGAGTTCAACGGCACTCAGGGCACGGTCCTGTCCCAGTGCCGAAAGCCGCTCTTCCAGCTCTGCGGTTGTCGTAAACTCGAACTTGTGCGGGTCGCATTTTTTGTATAACTCGTCAGATTTCAATTTTGAGATAGCCATTTTGCAAAAATCCCTATATATTTTCATTGTTAAGCCGAATATAACCCGGGAATAACTAATTTAGTGTTAAACGTCAGATGATTTATTGGCAATATATATTAATTTTCGCCGTTTTTTTCTATGCGGGCTGGAATCTGTTCCGGCTGCTGCGCCGAATACGCCGCGACCATTTTCAGAAAATGGCGGTTCGAAAACTCTTGAAGCGCAGCCGGATCGAACGCAGCCGGATGTATTTCTGTCTCTTATACACATCT
>ENA-OZRX01000449-OZRX01000449.1-human-gut-metagenome-genome-assembly--contig:-NODE-449-length-10017-cov-6.017466_pt1 | contig 10017 bp, 8 predicted proteins | sample MGYA00243274_ERZ653955 | MGnify/ENA primary metagenome ERZ653955 (study PRJEB26926, sample SAMN06164575) | human gut metagenome | biome: ENVO:00009003; feature: ENVO:2100002; material: ENVO:00002003...
GTTCTTATGGGGATAGACCGGGCAATATTTGTTATAATTGTACTTATTTTATAACTTATTCTTAAATATAATGGCATTTTTGAAAGGTATATGGGGAAAATGGCAGCATTTGCTGCACGATGACAAATGGAAGCATAAAATTTATGTAGTCATCTTTGAGAGCGATACTTCGGCAGGGAAATGGTTTGATGTGGCGCTTATCGGGTTTATCGTGCTTAGTATTCTGGTGGTGATTGTCGAAAGTATTCAAGGTTGGTCAGCAGTGATCGGGCCTTATTTGCGGTTTTCGGAATATGTCTTTACTTTCTTCTTTACCGTGGAATATCTGTTAAGGCTTTATTGTTCTCCCCGGCCGCGCAAGTATGCTTTAAGTTTTTTCGGTATTATTGACTTGCTGGCGACTTTGCCTCTTTATATAGGCTGGTTCTTCGGCACGGCGCGGTATTTGCTGGTAATCCGTACTTTCCGGCTGATTCGGGTGTTTCGTATCTTTAAACTGTTTAATTTTCTGGACGAAGGAAACTTGTTGTTGCATTCACTGACCTATAGCAGCCGCAAGATTATTGTTTTTTTTCTCTTTGTGCTGATATTGGTCATCTCTATCGGAACATTGATGTACATGATTGAAGGACAGCGTCCCGGCACGGCTTTCGACAATATTCCCAATAGCATTTATTGGGCGATAGTTACCATGACCACTGTCGGTTATGGCGATATCACTCCCGAAACCCCTTTAGGGCGTTTCCTTTCGGCAGTGGTGATGCTGATAGGCTATACCATCATTGCTGTTCCCACAGGGATTGTATCTGCATCAATGATGAAAGAACACAGACGCAGGCAAGTCCTGAAATGTCCGCACTGTGGAAGAGACGGACACGAAGAGGGAGCAGCCTATTGCAAATATTGCGGAGGGAAGTTGGAATAAAAGAAACTGTCATTCCACTACCCATCTTTTATCATGCGGGACAACCATTTGGGGGTTGTAATACATGCCCTCTTTGGTGGGTATTTTCAGCTTATAAGTCCTTTTGCTATGATTGGCTAAGCTGGTTTCCCTCAACCACGGGTTCATATTCTTCAGGATGGCCAATGTGATTCCTTTGCTGCGGGCAAAGCGGGCAAGGTTTGCTATTCCTTCTGTTACGGTTATTTCGGTATAAGGGATGGCAGGGTATAAATCAGATGCTCTCAGCCGGAAACCAAAAGCAGTCGGGTCGGAGAACATAATTTTGGCAGCGAGGATACGATATACATAGCGTGCGGTTTCTTCCACCAATTGCAAGTCCAGTGAATCATCTACATCTTGTTTTGCCAGTTGGCTGGCAATTCTTGCCTGTCCGGCATTATAAGAGGCGGCCACTGCCACCCAGTCTTTGTATTTGGCATAAGCATCTTTCAGATAGCGGCAGGCAGCACGGGTTGCTTTTTCCACATGATAGCGTTCATCTATGTTGGAATTGACTTCCAGTCCGTAGTCTCGTCCGGTTCCTTGCATGAACTGCCACAGTCCGGCGGCTCCGGCAGAGGAGCGTGCGATGGGGTTGAGGTTGCTTTCTATTACCATCAGATATTTAAAGTCATCCGGGATTCCGTTTTCCTTCAGTATGGGTTCTACGATAGGGAAATAGCGGTTGGCTTTCTTTATCATTTGCAGGGAGGTGCTGTGCATATAGGTAAATGCCAGCAGTTCGCGATCCATACGCTCATGACGGTCGTATCGGCTGAGGTCTATCGTTTTTCCACAGAAAATGACACTGACCGGCACTTCGGGACTGCTGTATTTCAGTGCGGTGATACCTAAATCTTTTTTTATGGCTGTACTTGCTGTGTCTTCCTGTTCTCCTTTCGGAGCAACGCAACTGCTGCCCACAAGGGCAGGTGAGATTGTGACCAAAGCAAAAAGCATGGCTGCGGTTATGTTCAGTGTATATTTCTTCATCTTTTTTCTACTTTCTTCCGGCGGTGGTACCATCAGGTTATTTTTATATCATGGCAAAGATAGCTTTTTTGCCTTATAATACCTATATTTATTTTTGCAAAGGTGTAATTTATCGTTTGGTGTTGTGCCTGTTGATAATTTACGATTTGCAGTGATGAAGCGGATTAAACGGGAAAAGAGGTAGCAGAAGAAAGGATACCACCTATGCTCTTATTTTGTTCCGCTTATTTTTATTGTAGTAAATATTCTTCGGATATGTCTTATTTATGGAATATATTTTTCTATCTTTACAGCCATTAAAGGACTGGAGTCTCTAAAAAGTCTAATACATGTGAAGGTAGGGTAGCAGGTTTTGACTTTTCAGAAATGGATACTCAGCCATAGTACGAAATCAATATCGAAAATTATGATAAAGAATAAAGCTCAAAAACAAAAGCTGCTATCCCCGGAAGCATATATTAAGGAGAAAGCAAGACAGTTGCCGATAGTAGAGTGCTATATAGGAACGAAATGGGATTATATGGGGGAAAAGACAGTTATTGTCACTCGTCAACATCCGCAAGGACACTTTACGATGGGAGTTTATTTGGTGGATATTTATTGTAAAGGTTTGCTTCATTCCGAATATTTCTTCAATATGAATCATGACGATTATGAAATGATGGTGAAACGTATCGATATGGATGAAGACTTGAAAAAAGCAGCGTATGCCGATGCCCATAAGTTGGTGTATGGTGCTATCGATTTTGCCGAAGCTGTAGGAATAGATTCTGAGGATTCTTTCGATATCACGAAATATATTCTGGATGAAAAGAAGGAGGAGATACCGTTTGCTGAATTTGGCAGAAATGGTAAACATTACCTGCGTGCCGATACAGATGAGGAAGCTGAACTTTATATACCTATTATAATGGAGGCAATCGGCACTGATTTTACTTACAGTATAGAAGGAGTGACTGATGGAGAAGTGGATGCAGCAGAGGTACCTTTTGGTGATTTTGATTTCAGTGAATTGAATTATGATGAAGAAGAATTCGACAAAATGTTTGAGAAACTGAATAGGGAATCTCAGGATTGATGTTGTATAGTCTGTTAGATTATCACCTGTAGGGGACAAGCATATCTCGTCCCTACAGGTGACAATAGCAGCGTTATCAACGTTTTGATACCCTTTCTTCTTATTCTTATTTAGGTAAATTGAAAGCGACAGACATTTCTTTCATTTGTTCCTGGCTCATGCCGTCGGGTTCAAAGCCCATGTTCTTTGCCGCGATATAAATCAATGCTGATTTATTCAATACATCAATTTGGTCGAAGGCTGCCATTACATCGCGGTCCACAGCAAAGATGCCATGCTTTTCCCACATGACGACATCATAGTCTGCCAGTTCCTTGATAGTGGCTTCTGCCAGTTCTACTGAGCTGGGAAGCGCATAAGGAATCATGCCTAGGCCGCGCGGACAGAATGCTTTTGTTTCGGGAATCATACTCCACAGCAGGTTAGTGGCTACATCTTTTTCCATGAATTTCTTGTTGTGCGACAAGGCAATCAGTTCGATGGGATGCGTATGTACGGATGCTTTATAAGGAGAACCTTTACTGATGAGGTAATTATGCACGCTCAGATGAGAAGGAACTTCAGAGGTGGGCTGAACCGGTTTGTCGGCTATAATAACGTAGCTTGCGCAGTCATCCAGAATGCGGATAACAGAACCGTTGTCCATGGGGCGGCGAGCTAAATCACGCATACGCATGTTGGTTCCTTTGCAATAGAAATAGCATCCTTTCAGATGAGGCAGTGTAACGCCGATTTGTTTTACTTCACTGATGGCAGGCATATTGCGGATTTCGTCGTCTGCGTATTCTGTGATGTTAACGGTGATATTTCCTCCGTTGCGTTCTGCCCATCCTTTTTGCCATAAATAACCGGCAACTTCTGCTACTTTATTTACTTCATGTGCCAGCTCGGGGCGATTGTCTAAAATTGATTTCATATTTCTTTTTGATTTGATTGTTCTGTAATTTACAAATATAGCAAATATTAAATATCCTCTCTGTAACAGGCAAGATATTTATGATAAGCTTCTTCCCATTGGGTTGTATTCTGCGGCTCGAAGGAGACGGTCTCTACAGAGGTACTGATGAGACGGCGCATGGCGGCAATGTCGTTTACCAGTCCGTTTGCTTTTGCCTGCAGCATGATATTGCCGATTGCTGTTCCCTCACTCGGTCCTGCCATGACAGGAACACCCACTGCATTGCAGGTGAATTGGCTGAGTAGGTTATTGCGTGAGCCTCCGCCGATTATGTGTAATTTTTCGATAGGGAATGGCGCAATCTTTTGCAGCACACTGAATATCTGTTTGTAGCGCATGGATAAACTATCAAAGATGCAACGGGTTATTTCTCCGTATGTTTCGGGGACAGGTTGACCGGTCTGTTTGCAATATCCGGCGATAGCCTTGATCATGGATGCCGGATTTTGGAAACATGGGGCATCGGGATTGATAAGACTGCGGAAAGCGGGTGCTGCCAAAGCAGCGTCAATCAATTCGGTATAAGAATAACTGTTGTTGGTTGTTTCCCATTCCTTGCGGCATCGTTCGAGCAACCACATACCGCAGATGTTTTTCAGGAACCGGGTAGTACCTTCCACTCCTCCTTCATTGGTGAAGTTCTGTTCGTAGCTTTCTTTGTTGATAATGGCATCTTTTACTTCGATACCCATCAGGCTCCATGTGCCTGAGCTTAGATAGGCGAAATTCTCGTTCTGAGCCGGTACTGCTGCCACAGCCGAGGCGGTGTCGTGTCCGGCTACCGAGATGACGGGAACAGCTCCCAGACCGGTCAGTTTCTGTACCTCTTCTGTCAGTACTCCGATTTGCTCTCCGGGGAAGACAAACCGGCCGAATTGTTCTTCTCTGACTCCCACTACGTCCAGCAGTTCTTTTTCAAAACGTTTGGTGCGCGGGTTCAGTATTTGTGAAGTAGAGGCAATTGTATATTCGGTGACCATTTTTCCGGTGAGCATATAGCCCAATGCATCGGGCATAAAGAGAATTTTGTCTGCTGCTTCCAATGCGGTGCAATGATTGCGGTGTAGTGTCGATAACTGGAATAATGAATTGAAATTCATTATCTGAATGCCGGTAATATCATATACTCTTTCGCGAGGAATGTGCGTGAAGTATTCTTCGGGTGCTCCTACTGTATGTGGGTCACGATAGCAATAGGGATTGCGGAGCAGTTCGCCATCCTTACCGATAAGTGCGAAATCCACCCCCCATGTGTCGATACCGATGGAACGGATGGGAATGTTGTCTTTGGCTATTGTTTTGAGTCCGTTGATGATTTCGCGGTAAAGGGCATAAATGTCCCAGTAACAATGACCGCAGGCCTCTATTATATGATTGGGAAAGCGGGTAACCTCTTTCAACTCTAATTTGCCGTCTCCCAGGCAACCTAAAATGGTTCGTCCGCTGGTGGCTCCCAGGTCTACTGCAAAGAAATAAGTGTGTTCCATGTTTCTGCAATTGATAATTTAAGGAATTAATGATACTGCAAAAATAACTCATTCTTTTAAACTGTTCCTCTTTTTTTGATATAATAACTGTTCGAATGCGTGGTAAATGCCCTAAAACATATTATTCTTACTTTTCTGGTAACTTCTTTGGTGAAATGACAGAATATCAATACCTTCGCTAAATGAAAAATGTATGAAGGTTTAATTAAGAATGAAAAAAATAGTCGGACATCTTATTGTTCTCTCTTTATTATGCTTGATAAATGTTAATCCGGCAAGAGCGTGGGATGCTGAACGACGGCAGCCCCAATCTTATGAATTGCAACAAAAATATATCCATTCATTCAGGCAAAATGCCGGCTTTATTCATACAGAGAGGAATGATAGTATTGCTCTTTTGGGGGACAGTCTGACCACTGTATTGGATTCTATAGGCAAATATGATGAATATTTTGAATTGAAGAGGGTCGTAATCCGTTCGCATATTCTTAGGGGGGAGAGTCGCATTGCTGTTGCTCAAAGTGATATGATGTACTCCAAAGCTCAGGCAATGAACCACAAATTCGGAATGGCAATGTCGCTCAGTGCAATTGGTGAAGTGTATAGTCACATGAACCGGTTGGAGGAAGCGGGAACATCACTTGAAGAGGCTTTAAAGCAGTTAAAAGATCCTTCGGATAATCAGATTCTTACAAAAATACTGCTGATGCAATTGGTGGATAATCTTCTGCATTTGAAGAATATTGGGAAGGCTAAATTGTATATAGAGCGCATAAATGAGTATTTGTCGGAAGATTTATCTCCGGTGGAACAGGCATTGTTTTATAATTATAATGCTTACTATTGTATTCAGGCGGGGATGCCGGATGAAGCCGACAACTACTTAAAGGAGGCTTGGAAGTTAGAACCGATGCTGCCGGTGGGGATTATCCGGCATCTGTTGATAACCGAGGCGGCTTATTATGAGAGTAAGGAAGAATATGAAAAGGCGTTGGATGTTTACGACCGTTTCTTTAAAGGAAAGGCACCGCAAAGCAATCGCGGATTGTATATTGATGCAATGCGTAATAAGGCAGAATTGTATGTTATGATGGGGAAAGAGCAGGAGGCTTTTAAACAGTTTGCTAACGTATATGCTTATGTGAAGTCTGTATTTAATAAGAATTATCCTAAGGAGATTGACCGGCTTTGCACTCGTTTTCAGGCAGATCGGCTGAAGTTTATGAATGAACACCGGCGTACTCTGTCCAACCGCTATTATGTGACCGGAATTGCTGTTTGTGTCTTGGTGCTGTTTTATCTTATTTTTCTGAGTTGGAAGAAAATATTCAAATTGAAGGAATCAAAAAGAAAGCAGGAGGAGATGAGGCGGAAGGCAGAGAATGCCATTCGCAAAAAGAATATGTTCCTTTCTAATATGAGCCATGAAGTGCGTACGCCGTTAAATGCTATTGTGGGTTTCTCCACTTTGTTGGCGTCGGAAGAGGATATGGGCATGGATGACGACTCCCGTAAGCAAGCTTGTGAGATTATCCGTGTCAATTCGCATCAACTGCTGAAACTGATAAATGATATACTTGATTTGTCGGATTTTGAAGAAGACAATATTCACTTCAATATGAAGGAGCATGATGCGGTAAAGATATGCAATGAAGTAATAGAAACCATACGCGCCTCTTATAAACTGAATGTAAGGTTGGAATTTGAGACAGCTCTTGCTTCGTTGAAGCTCGAAACGGATGATTCGCGACTGAGGCAGGTGTTGATAAATTTGTTGGTGAATGCTGTTAAGTTTACTAAAGAAGGTTCTGTTGTGCTTAAACTCGAAAAGGCAAATGACGGGACAGCTCTCTTTTCGGTGGCGGATACAGGTTGCGGCATTCCAAAGGAAAAGCAGAAACTTATTTTCGAACGTTTTGAAAAATTGAATGAGTTTGTACAGGGGACCGGTTTGGGACTTTCTATCTGCCGGCTGATAGTGACGTTCGTAGGTGGTAAGATATGGATTGACGGAGATTATACCCAAGGGGCACGTTTTTGTTTCACTCATCCGTTAAAGTATAAATCGACACTATTATAAGCAGAGTATCATAATATGAAGAAAATTATAACACTGGTATCTTGTCTGATTTCGTTTTCATGTCTCTTTTCCCGGGGATGGAAAGGGGATGATACGATTGCTTTTCGTGACAGTTTGATGAGGAAGGTGGAACATTTACCAGCAGATACTTCTCGTTTGTCTGTGTTGCTGGACGCGGCATATTTGCATCAGAATCCTCCTTATAATGTGTTTTTTGCCAAGTGCCTTTATGAAGAAGCACGTAAGCAGCAGAATATCTATTATGAGAATTTGGGTGCCTATTATCTGGCTGTCTGTTATGATAAAAAACATGATTTGGACAGTATCACCCTTTGGGTGGATGAGTTGCAGGAACTTGCTTCCAAGATAGGCAAGTATGATTATTATCTGGAACAAAAGGCTGCTATCAGTCGCGTGCTGGCTTCTAAAAAAATGAATGAAAAGGCGGCTTTTGTGGCAAAAGAAGTTTTGAAAGAGGCACAAGAGAGAAAAAGTAATAATGGCATAGTGGCTGCTTATAATAGTTTGGGATGTACGTATGCTGCTTTTAATCGTTCGGATGAAGCACTTGCAGCTCTTCTAAAAGGGTATCGGGCTTGCAAGAAAACGACTAAATTGAGTTTGCGCATTGATATTCTTTCTCGTTTATCAAGTAGATATGCTGATATTGTTTCCGGTTTGCCTTCTAAGGACCCCGATAGAGTGAAGAGAGATTCTGTTTTGTTTTATTTAGAGAAAATGGAGGGCTTGTTGAAAGAAGTGTTGTCTAAGGAGCCCAAGACTGTGAATAATTGGAGAGATGTAATGGTGGATTGCCAAACCAGGTATGTTCGTTATTATATGCATCATAAGGATTATTCTAAAACGGCTGAATTCCTTGAAAAAGCCAAAAACTTGCTTACTCCGGAAGTGGATTCGGTGTATTGGCTGAATATACAATTGATGGAATTACAGTATTATGCCCGGATACAGGAATATGATAAAGGAATCGCATTGATAGACCAGGTCGCTCCGTTTGTCGAAAGGGGACATATAGATGTATTCGAAACTCTTATTTTTTATAAGTCTTTGATATTGCGTGATAAGGGTGACTGGAACGAAGGCATCCATACATTGAAGTTTTTGCTGCATAAACAGGATTCTTTGAGTACAGCTACAACCACCAGCCAGTTGGAACAAGTAAAAGAGAATTATCAAATCAATGAATTGCTGATGGAAAAGCAAAAGATTACTAACCTGAACTATCTTCGGGCTATTATGATTTTGGGTGTACTATTGGTTTTGCTGCTGTTGTTTTATCTTTATACCGGTTACTTATCAAAGAGAATTGCTTTGGCAGAAAAGGAGGCGATAAAGGCTGCCGAGCTTTCGCATGCTGATAATTTGGCTAAAGAACGGTTGAAACTTGAAATCAGTCATGATATACGTACTCCTTTGAATGCTGTGGTGGGTTTTGCCGAAATTTTGGCTGATGCGGATAATTTGGATGAAGAAAGTAAATCTGCTTATAATAAGATTGTTCAGGAGAATGCTACACAGTTATTGGACTATGTGAATAATATCCTTGAGCTTTCTCGCCTTGAATCGGGGAAAATAAAATATGTGGAAGGCAGTTGTGACTTTATCGGTCTGTTTCGCGCTGTGATAGAGGAGGCTGATAAAAACGGGCAGAACTGTGTGCATGCAGAGTTGCATACCGATTTGGAGAAACAGATGGTCAGAACAGATCAGGCACGTTTACTTTCTTTGTTTGAAAGTTTAGCCGTCTCTACCGTGGACACGGAATTTTATCATTCGGATATAACAGTAAAACGTGTGGAAGAAAAATCGCTTTTACTGGTGACGGTTGTTAATACACCATTGGCAAAGGAGCGTTTTGAGAATAAAACGGCTATGATTCGTAATGAGATAAATGCTCACTTTATTCATTATTTCGGAGGATATTATAAAGTAGACGAACAGGCAAAACAAGGACCTTCTGTGATTTTTACATATCCGTATGATGTTGCCGGTCTGCATATTCATTGAAAAGTTTCACGAAAGGATTGAGTTACGTCGAAAGTAGACAAAGGCAGTTGTTTTTCTGTCTTACTTCCTTATTGGGTATGGCTTTTTTCGATTAAAATATAACTTTAACACTACTTTTTTGCATATATGCGCAAAAATATTCTGCTTTTTGTATCTATATTCCCAAACAATGCGTAATTTTGCAATCGAATCAGAATAATTATGCAGTATGAAGAGCAAGAATAGCAGACTGGATGCCATCAAAATTATAATTTCCTGCAAGGAAATAGGAAGTCAGGAAGAACTGTTACAGGAATTGGCTAAAGAGGGGTTCCGCCTGACACAGGCTACACTGTCACGTGATTTGAAGCAATTGAAAGTTGCAAAGGCTGCCAGCATGAATGGGAACTATGTATACGCTGTCTCTTATACACATCTCCGAGCCCACGAGACGTAGAGGAATCTCGT
>ENA-OZRX01000456-OZRX01000456.1-human-gut-metagenome-genome-assembly--contig:-NODE-456-length-9814-cov-5.850497_pt1 | contig 9814 bp, 10 predicted proteins | sample MGYA00243274_ERZ653955 | MGnify/ENA primary metagenome ERZ653955 (study PRJEB26926, sample SAMN06164575) | human gut metagenome | biome: ENVO:00009003; feature: ENVO:2100002; material: ENVO:00002003...
CTCTACGTCTCGTGGGCTCGGAGATGTGTATAAGAGACAGGCCAACTACCTCGACTTCATCGACCGCTTCGAGGCAGACCCCGTGGAGGCATTACAGCCGGTCTGCGCCCCCTTCACCGAGGCGGAGGACTACAGCTGGTTCATCTATGTGCGGGAGCAGATGGTGGAACGGTACGGAACGGCGGAGCAGATGGAGGAGTACCGCCGTCAGGCGGAATTGCGCGGAACGCCTGGACACAAGGCAAAGAACTGGATGGGTTCGATGTTGTTCCACCTCTCCCACGCCAATGATGTGGATCAAGCCTGGGCCTCAAGCCGCACCAGAGAGGAACTGGACCAGGTGGTGGAACCCTTTGTGCAGGCCAAGCGGCAGACAGGACAGTGGACACAGGAGGATGAGGCGGGCTATCAGCTCTACCGGCAGGAAACAGATCCGAAGAAGCGCACCTTTCGGGTATGGTATCTCATCGCCAACCCCCGCGGCCTGCCGAAAGAGTTTGTCCAGAAAGAGCTGGAGTTTCGGTGGAAACTGTTCCCAGAAAAGAAGGAGGAAACCAAATGAGCAATAAAGCTTTCCAGCAAAATCTGGACGACAAAAAAGGCCCCCAGCCCGGAGGTCCCTATCTCATTCAGATGCTGTTCAAAGAGCCGGTAGAAATGCCGGATAAAGAAAAAATGACTGCCATAATGGAGAAGCACATCGGATCAACAGAGTGCTTCTGTTATGATAAGAAAATGGCCGGCTTTGCCGCCCTGGATCATGTCGCGGAATTTCAGGACGGCAAGTGCCCGGTACAGCTGATGGTGATGAAATGCGACAAGTTCAAGGGCAAAGGCTTTGATGCCTTTCTGATGAGCCAGATGTGGGACTGCCAGGAGGACCGTGACCGGATCTTCCGGGAGTGCAAATATCAGGTGGTGGCCACCGATATGCTGACTGCGGCGCTTCCAGCGCTGGAGCGTGCCAACCTGGATGCCGACTTTCTGGAGGCTCTGGCAGAGCTGTACCCCACCTGTGAGGCGTTCTATTTCCAGAACTGCGGCAAGCTGTTTCTGGCAGAGGATGTGCGCTCCCATCAGATTGAGGGGCCGGATCGGTTCATCCGCTTTGGCGTCAATGTCCGTTTCTTCAACATCGAGGGCACGGAGGATATGCTCATCGACACGGTGGGCATGAGCACCCTGTTTTTGCCGGATCTCCAGTACCACTTCCACGGCATGGACCCCAACTGGGTGGTAAACCACGCCTATAATGCAGCGTCCTATATTCTGGAGCATGATAACCCCATTGAGGATGGGGAAACCATAGACGGCGTGGCGGATGGCCAGATGTGCCGGGAGATCCAGTGGAAGTGCCAATATGAAGATGCCTTGATCCAGCCGCCCAGAGGGGTGCTGGACATCAACATGGGAAACTATGCTTCGGGAGGACGCTGAATGAATGGCGTTGTGCTCCTGGTAGGCGGACTTCTGCTTGTGGCGGTGATCAAGCTGATTATAGATCGAAATTGGATCGGCCTGCTTCTCTGTGCTGTCGCCCTGCTTCTGGTCTTTGGGGCTGGACACCATACAAAATAGGCCATTTTAAGAATCGAGGAGGTGAAGTATGCAGAATTCAACAAATATGCGGATACTGGAATTACTCCGGTTTCTCTATGAGCGGACCGATGAAAACCATCCCGCCACAGTATCTGACATCATTGCCCATCTGAATGGAAAAGGAATTCAGGCAGTGCGGCAGACTGTTTACGCAGATACCAATGCGCTGATCGATGCGGGGATTGATATTGTGGTGGTTAAGAGTACCCAAAACCAATATTTTATGGGAAACCGCCTGTTTGAGTATCCAGAACTGAAAATGCTGACAGACGCAGTAGCATCCTCGAAGATCATTTCTGCCAAGAAGTCTGAGGAGCTGGTGCAGAAATTATGCCGTCTGACCAGTCTACATCAGGCAAAGCAGCTTCAAAAATTTGCTGCTTTATCCAGCCGTGTCAAACCGCATAATGAAAAGGTTTACTACATCATTGACAATATCCAAACAGCGATTGGAAACCATCAGCAAATTCGGTTCCAATACTATGAATATACTCAAGAAAAAAAGAAAATCTTAAAGCATGATGGATATTATTATGTCGTAAATCCTTATGCGCTTGAATGGAAAAATGACCATTACTATTTGATTGGATTTTCTCTGAAGCATCAGAAAATTGCTCACTTCCGTGTAGATCGGCTAACAAGCGTAGAAAACCTTGAAACTTGCTTTATACCAGTAGAGGGATTTGATGTAGCCTCCTATACAAACAAAATGGTTGATATGTTTACATCGGAGTCATCGAAGGAAGTAACCCTTCTATGTGAAAACGAATTGATGAGAGTAATCATAGATCATTATGGAGAAGATGCTGCTGTTGATAGGTATGATGATACACACTTCACAGCCAAAATTGAAGTGAACCCCAGTGGAACTTTTTATGGCTGGATATTCAAATTCAAAGGGAAAATAAAAATTCTCTCTCCCAAAGAGTGCATTACGGAAATGCAGCAAATCGCTCAGGAATTTATATAGCGCAAAAGAGGTGTTATTGATTTTTAACACCTCTTTTCAAATGAAATTTTTATCCTTGAAGTGAACAGATGTTCGATATACAATATAAGCAAGATGTTCGCAGTTCGTCGAACAAATGAGAGGTGAATGCTGTGGGCAATATAACTTTTGGATCATTTATAGCCGAGAAACGCAAGGCGCACAAATTCAATTTACGCGATACAGCCAAGCATTTGAATATTGCTTACGGTTATCTGTGTGATATTGAGCAAAGCCGCCGTCCTGCACCCAATGGAGATTTTGTGGAACGCATCTCTGCCTTTCTGAATTTGGATAAATCAGAACATGAGTTGCTTTTGGATCTGGCTGCAAAATCACGCAATACAGTATCTGCTGATTTGCCAGACTATATCATGGAAAAAGATATTGTTCGGGCAGCCTTGCGTGTGGCAAAAGAAGTAGATGCTACCGATGAAGAATGGCAGACATTTATGAAAATGCTAAAGGAGCGTAAACGATAGGGGGGAGAGCTTTGTCAATTCCACAAATCCGTACAGAAGCAATCGAGGCGGTAGGGCGAAAAATCCTGATGGAATATGATCCCTCTCTGCTATCCGGGCAACCATGTCCTGTGCCAATCGAAACCATTATCGAGACAAAGTTTGATCTAATCCTGGAGTTTCATACACTAAGAAAAAACCCCAAGATATTAGGGGAAACAGTTTTCGATGACGGTGCCGTTGTTTTATATGACCAGATACAGAGACAGTATCGAATGATTGCAGTAAGAGCCGGTACAATCTTAATTGATGAACGGCTTTGTGATCCGTCAAAATTAGGGCGGCTCCGTTTTACCTGTGCCCATGAGCTGGCTCATTGGGTACTACATAAGAAGTTGTACTCTGGTACTGGAGATGTTGCTGCTTATAACGGAAATGTTTCTTCCGACGAAAGTCATGGCATAATTGAGCGTCAGGCGGATACTCTGGCTTCTGCTCTGCTGATGCCTTTACCGCAGATCAAAAAATGTTTTTACCGGCTTAGAATAGGCCGGACAGATGAACAGCTCATTGCTGAAATGGCAAATATTTTTGAGGTTTCCAAGCAAGCAATGCAGATTCGTCTAAAATCCAGAAACCTGATATAACCAAAGGGGGGAATAGAGGGAGGCACTGCCCTCTCTCACGCTCCTCTGCTATGCTATTTTGTACCTAATATGTTCGCAATATTGCGAACAAGGAGGGATGTTCTATGAGAAAAGAAAGCACAACAATCCAAAAATGTAACAGCAGGCTAACAGCTTTGGGGCTTAACAGCGACGCTGCGTTTCATAGAAGTAAGCTGATTCTAAAGATTTACCGTGATGTAGTCTGGGTTCTGAGTGAACGGGCAGAAGAATTACAAGAAACTGCTTGGATTATGGGAGAACAAGATATAGAGTCTGGCCTCTGCTATCTTGAAAATTTTGCACCAGATATTGAACTGCAAGCCTTTGAAGAAAAAGTTTGCTGCCTTGTTCAAAATCAAATGCTGGTCAATATTATTGACCGTGCACTCCTTCGTCTGAAACGGTATCCGGATCGAGGAGAACTTTACTATGAAATTTTGACTAAGCAATTCATCTATCGGTTTAACAGTACAGAGAAAGAATTGCTGGAAGAACTAAATATAGAACGCAGTGTCTTTTATGACCGAAAACGAGAAGCCATCTATTTATTTTCTGTTTGCTTGTTTGGATATTCTATTCCAGAAGTCCTGGAGGAGCTGCCCCGACTAAATTCCGACTAAATCCCGACAAATCCCCGACCTAATCCCTACTCCCTTCCGACTTCCGATCTGCTATACTTGGTATAGTGGCAGGAATGCGCTAAATTGAATACTTTTCTACATAAGGCCCGGCATTAACCGGGCTTTTTTCATTCCTGCTGCAATATGGCGGCAGGAACATGGCTGGAGGTGAAAACACTTCCGGCCTTTTTCTTTGCCCGGTATTAGGAGGCCGGTATGCGCTGGGAGGCGTACATAGCAAAATATCCATGACACCGTTCAAATTCGCTGACTACCAAGAATTTGAACGGAGGAAAGGATATGACGAGAGTATTCATTTGGAAAAATAACAGCCCACAGGAATGGGAGGAAATCAGCTTTTCAGCGTTCAGTAAGGCACGCCGCAATGGTTGCTTTACTGGGCGCTTTTTTGTTGAAACAGTCAAAATGTTCCGTGATGAAGATGACCGCATTATCATGGAATGTTCTCGCAAAGATTTTGAAAAATACCAACAGGAGGACCGCCACAGCCGCTATCTCCAGGAACATGAGAAAAGTCGCTCTATATTCCCGGCTTCTCATGTGGGAGATCGTGACGGCACAGAGGAAGGTTATCAGGATATCTGCCTGTTCTTTCTGAACCTCCCGTTCCTCGGTCGTGCCGAACGCAACACCGGTAAAGTTTTCGGAGTCCAGAATGTACTCCGAATTGTAATAAGCGGCTCTAACCTGTTCCTCTGCCGCATCGTGAGATTCTGCTTGCACCGTAACCGTTTTCTCCAAGGTTTCGGTGATCTTCACATCGTATTCTTTCAAGTTTCGATACCTCCGTTTCTTTGGAAATAAGAAAAGCGACCATCCATGAACCTGTTACAGTTCATAAATAGTCGCATCCACATCGGCTAAAAGCTCGAACAAGCAAATATCGTCCAGTTCGCAAATCAGGGAACCCATGTCGAAGAAAATATCGTCCTCGCATTCCACCGTAGTAACCACGCTGCGGTGTTCGTTAAGACAAATGGCTTCTTCCTTGTCCATCGTGATCGTAGACATACAGGACACCACATAGAATGTCATATCTTCTGCTAACCACAGCTCCTTGCTCTGAATCGTGCGAACTTTTTCATCGCCGCTCATATCTTCTACATAGGACAGAAGCCGCACGGCTCTGCTGTTCAGAAGTACCTTTCCCTGATAGTCGATACCCTCACCAGCAGAGGACAATACTCGATACTCGCTAATCATCTCGGCATTTTTCTGAAACGACTTTGCCAGAAGCGCAGGAGAAATATCATCGAACTCCTCACTGTAGTTTACGAGCATATCTACCATATAATCAGGATCGCAAAGGTCGTAGAGTTCTTCCAAAGCGCCCTGAATGTTTTTGGGTGTAAACATTTTTTACCTTACCTTTCCATTGATTTTTCTCTTTTTTTCTGCCATTGCTCCAAAAGCTGAATGATTTTATCCTCCATCTGCTTGTTGGTATAGGACTTCGGGAAGTATTTTCGCAACGAATCCGTTTTGAAGGTTACTCTGTCCAGCTCTCCCTTCTTGATTTCATTCATAATCTCGCACATCGCATCCAGCGTACACTCGCCCTCCTGTGCGAGCTTTTTAATTCGCTGTGCTTGCGAAAGGGAAGGAGCTGCTTGAGCATAATCCATTGCAGAAAGAAAATCCTTCTGTTCTTCACTTGCCAGATAGGAAAGCTCCACCGCAGGATTGAATTTGATCTGACCCGTATCTACCATATCCAGCAGTTCCGGAATCAGTTCGGTCAGACGGATATAACGGTGTACCTGATTTCTGCTTTCTCCTGCCTCCTGACCGACTATATCCATTGCCTGCAACTTCATCCCAACTTGGGATGAAGTTAAATCGGTGCGTTGACCTTGATGTTTAATCGCATCCAGCTTCATCTTATAAGCAAATGCTCTTTCACTCGGCAGGATACTCTCCCTCTGCAAATTCGCATCAACCATCAAAATAATGGCTGCATCATCGTCCAGGTCACGAACAATCGCAGGCATGGTTTCCTTACCCGCAAGCTCCGATGCCCGGTGCCGCCTGTGACCAGAAACGATTTCATAACCACCGTCGGGGTCAGGACGGACAATCGCAGGAGTGAGAACTCCGAAATCTCGGACGCTCTCTGCCGTTTTCATCATTTCTTCATCATCAACCACACGGAAGGGGTGTCCCTCAAAGGGGTGTAGCTCAGAAAGCGGAATTTCCTGCACACGCTCCTGCTGGGCTTCAGCTCTGGATTGATCGGTGGAGAAAATATCATCGTACCCCTTCAAGCTGATGTTTGCGCCTTTTTTCTGCATTGTTTAACACCTCCTTCGTCAGAATTTTATAGGCTTCGGCAACTTTGCCTTTGGGATCATGCTTGAAGATACTGGTTCCCTCTGCGCTGATTTCCTCTGCACGGACAGAGCGGGGAATGTCGGTCTTGTAAACCTTCAGCTTTCCGCCGTAGCTCTCCCGAATCAGATTGCTGATGTCTTTGGAGTAGTTGGTGCGGCTGTCCACCATCGTCAGAAGAATCCCTTCAATCCTCAGTTTCGGGTTGATTTGCCTCTTGACCTTGTTGATGGTTCCAAGCAGCTGTTCCAGACCCTTTGCAGGAAGGTATGCTGCCTGAACCGGTATCAGCACATTGTCGGCAGCTGCCAACGCATTGACGGTCAGCATACCCAAAGACGGCATACAGTCAAGAAGAATGTAATCATAATTCTGTTTGACTGTATCCAGGTATTGCCGGAGAATGGTTTCCCGGCTCATGGCATTGACCAGTGCTACCTCCATACCTGAGAGTTCGATGTTGGACGGCACCAAATCAACGCCCTCCGGATGATGAAGAATCCCTTCATCGGGAGTAATAGGGTTTTCCATCATAATCTTTCCCATCAGATCGGAAAGTGTCGGAGACAGATCATCCGGGCAGGGATTGCCCAAACTGACCGTCAGGGAAGCCTGGGGATCGGTGTCTACCAGAAGCACCTTTTTTCCTTCAAGAGCCAAGCCAACGCCCAGATTCTCGGTGGTGGTGGTCTTTCCAGTGCCTCCTTTCTGATTGACCACCGCAATGATGGTTGCTTTTTTCGACATTTATCGTCACTCTCCTTCCTCTCGCTTCATTTTCAATTTCTTAAATCCTCCTTCCAAATATCCGTGTGACATATCGTGCCGAACAAGAGCATCGTAGTAGGTGTCTATTGTCGTCGGCGCATTGTATATCGTAGTCAGCATATACTGACGGATATTTCTAATCTTTGTGGTGTTCTCCTTGAAGCAGTCCATAACATATCGAATGTGTTCGGCATTCAGTTTCATAAACCGACTGCGGACAATTTCTGCCGGACGCTCCTCTGCACCAATGCGAATCAACGGTCGCTTCGTGCAAACTGTTTCAACGATCAACTCCAGAATGTTATCCAGCATTTCGGAATCGTAAGGGTAATCCTTCTTCAACAAATCCATACTAAGCTGATCCGAGAAATAATCAAAGTATTCTTGATACCGGTCATTCTCGTCCATCATTCCACCATTTCCGGAAGGAAAGATAGAATCAGTATCACTAAATTCAGTATTTTTAATATCAGTATTATTACATTGTGATTTCGGAAGTTCTTGAGTTGTGATTTCCATTGTTCCAGAATTGTGATTTTCACAATTCAAGAGTTGTGAATCCACAGCAGAGATAAAGTTCTTCACATAGATCAGGTTGGGCTTTCCCAAACCCTGGCGCTTACGTTCAATCAATCCTGCTTTCTTCTCAAGTTCACTGAGCAGCTTGATAGCCTTTTGTTCAGCACAGTTCAGAGCCATCTTCGCTTCGTCGATTGTAAAAATGATATACACTCTACCGTTTTTATCTATCCAACCATTCTTGGCAGACAGGCTCATGCGGTCAAGCAAAATGCCATACAGCATCTTGGCATCGGCAGAAATATTCCAGAACCTCTCGTTCGTGAACAACACCTTCGGAACTCGATAGAATGTGAATAGATCGGATTGCTGACCGTAAAAATAATCAAAACTCACACGGCTTCACCACCTTCTTTCTGCGGAAAACTTTCTGTTGTCAGCGGAATGCTGCGGAAAGTCGTATCCGTCTTTTCGTAAGGACATCGGGCAAAATAGTAGAAGCGGTATTCCTGTTCATACACATCCATATCAACGAAGCCCCACTTCACGCATAACCTTCTTCGTACACCAACCAATGCACGGGTGATCTCGCCCATAGGGACAGCCATCACATTCCGACTTGGGTTTCGGCGGCAAAGAGATTAAGTAGTAGCAATTATTTCTACCCAGACGGCAGCCCTTTCTGCCATTCGTCCAGAAGTAGCAGTAATGACAGTCGCTCGGCTTGTCTGCGGTATAAACAGGCTTGCTCAAATAAAACACCTCCAATCTCTTGTATTTGCCCATGGGTTTGGGCATAAAAAAAGAGCGCCTATCCATCCCCAATGCGGGGCAAATAGACGCTCTATGTACATAACGATATTTAATTTTATCTGCTATAACTGCATGGTATTCAAAACATCCGCCTTTTTTGATTAGCTGGATTTTTGGCACGATTTTGGGGCTGATTAGCAGGAAGGGCATTTTCATTAGCAAGAACAGCCCGTTTTCTGCTAAAAATTAGCTGGCGATTTTGTCTTATAACAACCGTTCGATTCTGGAGGGGTTGTCAAAAATCAAATTTTGGAGTAGAATTTTATCTCATACAGTGAAAGAGCTTTTTCGTAGCTTTTTATATAAGAAAAGCCGAAAACCCTTGAAAACAAAGGCTTTCGGCGTTGTTCACTGGCGTCCATAAGAGGATTTGAACCTCCGACCCCACGCTTAGGAGGCGTGTGCTCTATCCAGCTGAGCTATATGGACGTGTCTGATATATGATTATAGCCCGATCAAAGTCGAACTGCAATCCCTTATTTAGTTTTTTTGAGGTGGCCGTTGTAACGCAACCTTAGGAGGCGAACGCTCTATCCTGCTGAGCTACAGAGACTTATATTAAATTGAGACTGGCAACGATCACTTTTCCCCGTAAGGCAGCTGGTAGAGCACAACCTTAGGAGGCGACCGCTCTATCCAACTGAGCTACAGACGCGGATGATAAAAAATATTTTACCCTTTTGGCAGTGGATTTGTCAATGCCTGATTTGCTGGGAGCGGGGTGGAGAAAAGCGCTTGTATTCACCGCCGCCGTCCGTTATAATGGGACGCAAGAGCGGCTCTGACCGCAGACGGCGGACAGGGCCAGTGAGAAATATTGAGAAAAGGACGGTAAACCTATGGACGGAAAGACGATCCTCCCGCGCAGCGAGGTGCCCGAGGAGTTCACCTGGGATTTGAGTCACGTATTTGCGAGCGACGATAAGTGGAACGAAGAGCTCGAAGCGCTCAAGGCCTACCCCGAGCGCATGGCCGCCTACGCCGGCAAGCTCGGCGAGAGCGCGAAAACGCTGCTCGACTGGTTCACGC
>ENA-OZRX01000457-OZRX01000457.1-human-gut-metagenome-genome-assembly--contig:-NODE-457-length-9790-cov-3.696251_pt1 | contig 9790 bp, 8 predicted proteins | sample MGYA00243274_ERZ653955 | MGnify/ENA primary metagenome ERZ653955 (study PRJEB26926, sample SAMN06164575) | human gut metagenome | biome: ENVO:00009003; feature: ENVO:2100002; material: ENVO:00002003...
AGTCGGATCGACCGCGAGGCGCTCGGCATGACGCAGGAGGCCGCCGACGCATGGCAGGCTCAGGCCGAGCGTGAGTTCGCTCTCTGGTCTGAGAACAAAAGGGCGTGCGACGCTACCGGCGTCAACAACTTCGCAGCCATGCAGCAGCTCGCACTCTCCTCGTGGCTGGTCAGCGGCGACGTGTTCGCCGTCGTGAAGCAGTACGAGCCGACGCCGCTCACGCCCTACTCGCTACGCCTGCACCTGATCGAGGCCGACCGAGTCGCCACGCCAACGACCTCCGGCATCATCACCCCGATGCTGCTGACCACCGGCAAGACGGCCAACGGCAACACCATCTACGACGGCGTCGAGGTGAACGACGACGGCCAGATCGAGGCGTACCACATCCGCAGCACCTACCCCTTCGAGCTCGGCAGCACGACGACGACGTGGGCCCGCGTTCAGGCATACGGCGAGCGGACTGGCCTGCCGAACATCCTGCACGTCATGGAGAGCGAGCGCCCGGATCAATACCGCGGCGTCAGCTATCTCGCGCAGGTCATCGAGCCCCTGCTCCAGCTTCGCCGCTACACCGAGAGCGAGCTGACTGCGGCGGTCGTCGAGTCGTTTTTCACGGCCTTCATCAAGACCGAGGCAGGCGCCGGCGACAACCCGTTCAACGAGGTCGGGAGCAGCCTGCCGGAGGTGAGCCGGGATCCTAACGAGTACGAGATGGGCCCCGGCCAGATCAACATCATGGAGCCCGGCGAGGACGTGACCTTTGCAGACCCCAAGCGGCCGGCCAGTGGCTTCAACACCTTCCTGCGCGCCATCTGTGAACAGGTGGGCGCCGCGCTCGAGATCCCGGCCGACCTTCTGCTCAAGAGCTTCAACAGCTCGTACAGCGCCAGCCGTGCCGCCCTGATGGAGGCGTGGAAGGCGTTCCGCATGAGGCGCAAGTGGTTTGTCGATGACTTCTGCACGCCGGTATATGAGATCTGGCTCTCTGAAGCCGTCGCCCGCGGCCGCATCAGCGCCCCGGGCTTCTTCGCAGATCCGGCGATCCGCGCCGCATACCTCGGCGCCGAGTGGATCGGCCCCTCTCAGGGACAGCTCGACCCGACGAAGGAGATCGCGGCCGAGATCCTCGCCATCGGCGAAGGCATCACGACCAGAGAGCAGGCGACCATCCGACTCAACGGCGGTCAGTGGGACGCCAACGTCGACCAGCTCACTCGGGAAAACGAGAAGCTGCGCGCAGCGCAGGGGCAGGTCGACCAGAGCACAGCGGCCAGCGGCACGATCTCCGCAGCTCTGCGGGAGGCAATCGTCGCCGAGGCCATCAAAAGCATCAAGGAAGGAGACAAGCATGAGAACGCATAACACTCCCCGGCTCTGCGCCGGGCCTCAGACTGCGGGCACGCCGATCAAGTTCTGGAACGTCGCCAGCACTGGCGACGACGAGGGCGAGATCACCCTCTACGGCGACGTCGTGAGCCGTCATCCTGTGGACTGGTGGACGGGCGAGCCCGAGCCCGGCCTCTACATCGCGCCCGAGAGCTTCATGGAGGATCTCGCGGCCGTCAAGGGCAAGAGCAACATCACCATCAAGATCAATAGCTGCGGCGGCGACCTCTACACCGGCATCGCCATCCACAACGCCATCAAGGGCCTGACCGGCCACAAGGTCGTCGTCGTGGAAGGCATCGCGGCCAGCGCGGCCAGTGTCATCGCCTGCGCAGGTGACGAGGTGCAGGTCTATCCCGGCAGCATGGTGATGATCCACGGCGTCGCCGGGCTGCTCTACGACTACTACACCCTCGCAGACCTGAAGAAGCTCCAGAAGGACTTCGACGCGAGCGAGCGGGCCATCGCGGAGATCTACCACGCCAAGACCGGCATCGAGGTCGACCAGCTCCGCAGCATGATGACCCGCGAGACGTGGATGGTCGGGCAGGAGGCCATTGACAACGGCTTTGCCGACACCCTGCTCACAGACGAAGGCCCCGACGTCGCCCTGAGCGCCGACAAGAAGGTGCTCCTCGTCGCCGGCATCCGGCACGACGTCAAGGGCTTCAGACACATCCCGGGGACGATCCCCATCGACAACAGCATCCACGCCGCCCCTGCGGCTGGAAATAAACACGCGGCCGCCAAGAACGACGGCCCCAAGAAGGAGGACAACAAGACCATGACCCTCGAAGAAATGAGAGCACAGCACCCCGACGTCGTGGCTCAGATCGAGCAGCAGGCGGCCGAAACTGCCAGAACGCAGGAGCGCGCCCGCATCGAGGCCATCGACAGCATCGCCGCAAGTGTGGGCGACGCGCAGCTCGTCAGGGACGCCAAGTACGGCGAGACCCCCTGCACCGCTGAGCAGCTCGCGCTCAAGGCTATGCAGAAGCAGGCGGCCCTCGGTGCCAAGCACCTGAAGGACGCCAAGGCTGACAACGACGAGTCCGGCGCTGCCGGCGTCGGCGCTGCCCCTAACGGCGGCGAGGAAGGCAGCGAAAGCGACGACAAGGCAAAGGTGGACGCCATCGTCAGCCTCTACAACTCCACCAAGTCTCAGAACGGAGGTAAGAAGTAATGAGCAAGAGACTGGACGAAAACCTCGGCAGCGTCGGCTATGACGGCCTGATCGTTGCCAACGAGCCCGTCGCTGACGTGCTCACCGTGACCATCCGCAAGGAGGCCACCGCCGCGGCCACCTATAAGCGCGGCACCGTGCTGGCCCTGTCTGCCGGCACCGCCGACGACGGCAAGCTGGTGATCCTCGGCTCCACCGCGACCACCAACGAAACCCTGACCGCCAACTGCATCCTCGCCGAGGACGCGGAAGTCGGCACCACCGCGGACGTGACCGCGCTGGCCTACCGCACCGGCCACTTCGCCCGCAACAAGCTGGCCGTCGCAAGCGGCTACACCCTGAAGGCGGCCGACGAGGAGGAGCTGCGCAAAGCCGGCATCCTGCTCTCCGACGCCATCGAATACTAAGAGAAGGAGGACAACAAAATGCCTTTTAACTTCTACGACACCCACACGCTGCTCATGGCCGTGCAGCAGCTCACCCCTGCTGCGACCTTCCTGCGTGACCGCTACTTCCCCACCAACGACGCGAGCGACATCTTCGCCACCGACGACGTGCTCGTCGAGTTCCGTGACGGCAGCAAGAAGCTGGCGCCCTTCGTGGCCCCTCGCAAGGGCGGCGTCACCGTCCTGCGCGCCGGCTACAATATGGAACGCTACACCCCGCCCTTCGTGGCTCCACGTCGCGTCCTGACCCTCGACGAGCTGCGCAAGCGCGGCTTCGGCGAGGCTCTCTACTCTCAGCTCACCCCTGAGCAGCGCCAGCAGACCCTCATCCTGCGCGACGCTGACGAGCTGGGCGAGCTCATCACCAACCGCGAAGAAGCGATGGCCGCCGAGACCATGCTGACCAATGGCTGCGTGATGAAGCACATCGCCGACGACGTCGACAAGGCCGACGAGATGGAGATCCGTTTCTACTCCGAGGCCAGCAACCCCGCGACCTACACCCCGACGGCCAAGTGGGACGCCACCGGCGGCAAGATCCTGAAGGATCTGGAGGCCATGATCCGTATGCTGACCAAGCGCGGCCTCCGCGCTTCTGATCTGGTCTGCTCCCCGGACGTGGCTGACACCATCATCAATGACGCGGCCGTGCAGAAGCTCCTCGACAACCGCCGCATCGAGATCGGCAACGTGGAGCCTGAGCTGCTGCCTGACGGCGCTGCCATCGTGGCCCGCCTGAACGTCCTCGGCCGCATCATCAGCGTCATCTCCTACGACCTGACCTACACCGACGACGAGGGCAACGACAAGCTCTACATCCCGTCCGGCAAGTGCGTCCTCACCGCTCCCGGCGCTGGCCGCACCGCCTACGGCGCCGTCTCTCAGGTCGAGCAGAGCGACGGCGAGTTCCACACCTACGCCGGCCGCCGCGTGCCGAAGTATGTGAGCAGCGCCGAAGGCAACAGCCGCACGCTGACCATCTCCAGCCGCCCGCTGATGATCCCCAACAACAAGAACCCGTTCATCGTTGCGGACGTCCTGACGGACTGAGCGCAGCAGAAAGGAGCAGAGCATGATCCAGATCATCAAGGGCACCTTCGGCTACTATAACGGCCGCAAGGTGATCCCCATCACTGAAGCAGACGGCCCTCAGAAGTTCGACGACGAGCTGGAGGCCCGTCTGGTGAAGGAAGGCGTCGCCAAGTACATCGGCGAGCTGGGCGAGACTGCCGAGCAGCCCGCACCCGCTCCCGGCGACGACGCCGACGAGTCTGCCAGCACCAACACAGCGGCCGACGAGGCCCCTGAGTACAACGAGGACATGAAGCTCGACGAGCTGAAGGAAGTGGCCGCGCGCTATGGCGTGGACGCCTCTGCTATGCGCAAGAAGGCCGACGTCATCGCTGCCATCGAGGCCGCCAAGGCCGAGCAGCCTGATGACGGTGCCGACGACGAGGAGCCCCCTCAGATCGGCGCCGCCGATCCCGTCTGATGGCCTTCAGCTTCAAGGCGATGGTCGAGGCTGACCGTCGGCGCACGTTTCTCAATCTCGACGAGTTCGGTGAGAAGCACACCGTCGAAGGCAGAGCCATCGCCGCCGTGCTGGACGACAACGCCCTGAAGGAACGCCAAGGGGGGCAAGAGCTGAGCGTCGCGGAGTCCTCTCTGCTGCTTTACGCAGCGGTCGAGGATCTGCCCGCTCGGCGCCCGGCGGGCGAAGGGCTCAACGTCGACGGCCGCGAGTACATCGTCAACGACTGGAGCGAGGACATGGGGATCGCCACCGTGGCCCTCGGCCAGACCGTCACCATGTAGGAGGTGCCGCCATGTCCATCGTCAACAGCATCGAAACCGTCCGGGACTGGCTGACCGCTGAGGTCTGCCCTCTGGTCAAGCTGAAGCTCCCGGACGATAAGGCCACAGACGCCTCCTACCCCTACAAGCTGGTCAACCCGGCCGCCTTCTCGCTTTTCGTTCCCTCAAAGGACAGGACGCCGCCGAACATCGCCGCACCGATCCCGTCGGTCTGCGTGCAGCTCGTTCAGGGCGACGACCGCCTGATCCGAAGTGCCCGCAGCGTCAAGATCCGGCTCCTCTTTTCAGCGTGGGATCCCGGCTATCACGGGCCCGACATTTACAAGCCGAAAGGCGACGGCAGCGGCTCCTACGTCCAGCAATACAACGAGGCCGCGGCGGCCTACTTCGTGAAGAACGGAGAGGGCTGGCGTGACGCATGGAATTTTGTGGACACAGCCCTCCGACGGATCGAAAACGCCGAGTACCTCGGCGACCTCCGCGTCATCAAAGAGGAAGGCATCACCTTCGGCCCCGTCGCCGAGCAGGACGCCGTCCCCGACTTTTACCCGTACTGGTTTGCGTGGGCCGAGTTCTCCGTCGAGGAGACGCTGACCCGCAACCCGGAAAGCTACCAACACCTGCTTTAAGGGCAGCCCCGCGGCTGCCCTAATTTCATGCAAAGGAGGATAAGCAGATGGCAAACGAATACCTCTACGGCGCCTACGGCCACATCGGCGAAACTGTGGCGCAGAGCGCTGTGCAGGCGGGCACCACGCCGGTCTATATCGGCACGGCACCCGTCAACCTCGTGCGCGGCTTCGGCAAGGCCGGCGTCATCAACGCGCCGATCAAGATCACCAGTCTGGTCGACGCGCAGAAGAAGCTCGGCTACGCGGCCGACTGGGGCACCTTTACCCTGTGCGAGGTCATGTACGCACATTTCAACAACACCCTCGGGAACATCGGCCCGATCTACGTCATCAACGTGCTCGACCCCTCTGAGGGAAAGCACCGCAAGGAGGAGGCCACCACCAAGACCCTCGCCTTCACCGGCGGCCGTGCCGAGTTCGCCAGCAGCACGATCATCCTCGACACGCTGACCATCGCAAAGGCGACCAGCGGCAACTACGTCGAGGGCTCCGACTATGCCGTGGACTACAACTTTACCAAGGGCACGGTCATCATCACCAGCCTGAAGGACGACGCACAGCTCACCGGCAACCTGACGGCCACCTTCTACGAGGTGGATGACAGCGTCGAGGACAGCGACATCATCGGCGGCGTCACCTCCTCCGGCGAGTACAGCGGCCTGAGCGCGATCACGCTGCTCTATCCCGAGCAGTTCGCGGTCTGCAATCTGATCGCAGCCCCCGGCTGGAGCCATAGCCCTGCCGTCTATAACGCTATGCTGACGGCCAGCCAGAAGATCAACGGCCACTGGGACGCCTTCGTCGTGGCTGACCTTCCCCTCGTGGACAGCACCGCGCAGGCGGTCGACACGATTGCCAAGGCGATCGCGTGGAAGAAGGCCAACGCCTTCACCGGCGAGCGTTCCAAAGTCTACTGGCCGCAGGGCGTGGACAACCTCGGCAACGTGTACCACCTGAGCACGATGGCCGTGGTCGAGCTCATGCGCGCCGACTTCAGCCACAAAAGCGTCCCGATGGAGACCTGCGGCAACAAGGCCATCCCCATCATCAAGCAGTATTTCGGCGCCAACGCCAGCAACCGCGGCTTCGACCAGCAGACCGGCAAGGAGCTGACGCAGAACGGCATCAGCACCGCTGTGGCGTGGGGCGGCGAGTGGGTACTGTGGGGCGACCATACCGCCGCCTATACCTACGGCGCAGACGTGGATCCTCGCGCGATCTTCGACGTCTCTATGCGGATGCTCATGCACATCACCAACAGCTTCCAGCGCGAGTGGAGCCCTGAGATCGACGGCCCCATGACCCGGGCGCTGAAGGATCGCATCATCAACCGCGAGCAGGAAAAGCTCGACGGCTATGTGAGCATGGGCGCCCTGCTGGGCGAGCCTGTGATCCTGTTCCTCGAGAGCGAGAACAGCACCACCGACGTGATGAATGGCGACTTCCGCTGGGACATCGCCGTCACCCCGACCCCGCCCCTCAAGTCTGCGAGCGTCTACGTCGCATACACCGACGCGGGCTTCTCTGTCTACTACGAAGGAGGTGACGAGTAATGGCAAACCTGTGGCTCGACCTGAAGGGCCCTATCCTCGCCGACACCGTCTACATCGGCGGCACCCTCGTCGCCAAAGACGTGACCATCTCGCTGCCGGCCGTCACTCCCGTGACCGCTGACTTCAAGGCTATGGGAACCTACACCGCCCCCATCCTCGGCCAGATCGAGGCTATGGAGGCGTCCATCACCAAGATCGGCATCGACCTCGGCCTGCGGAACATGATGAAGCTCGAGAGCAAGACCATCGAGATCCGCTGGGCTCAGGACGTGAAGCAGGCCGACGGCTCCACCAAGACCGAAGGCTGCAAGGCGTTCCTCCGCTGCGTCTCCAAGGGCATCCCGGGCCTCTCTGTGGATCCCGGCAACACCAGCGAGAACGAGGCCACGTTTGCCGTGAGCCGCTACCAGCTCTACGTCGGCGGCGCTGAATACTGGCTGATCGACCAGCTCAACACGATCCTGCGCGTCGGCGGCGTCGACTACGCCAAGGACATCCGCAGCCTGCTGTAACCCGAAGGGCGCCGCGCCTATGCGGCGCCCTCTATTTATCGAAAGGAGACGCACCCAATGAAGAACACCATCAAGCTCGACAACCCCGTGCAGATCAACGGCAAGAGCTACGACGAGCTGACCTATGACATCAGCGAGATCACCGCACAGGCGTTTGCTGAAGCTGACGCCAGAAAGCTGAGCGCCAGCGGCTCCAAGAACGGCAACGCGGCCGGCGCGGCCGAGCTGGACTACGGCCTGCACCTCTACCTCGGCTTCGCTGCCATCATCGCCATCAACCCCGAGATCGACATCTCCGACCTCGAGCGCGTCCGCGGCTACGACGTTATGAAGATTATGAGGATCGGCCGGGATTTTATTTCCGGGAAGTCGGAGGAACCCTACACCCCCGACAGCTCCGACGCGCAATCCGAGACTACGCCCGAGCCTTCCACACGTCGACGCGAGACCTCGGAGAGCGAAGGCTGACCGACTTCCTGACCGAATACGGGGAGGCCGTCGAGGAGGCCAAGCGGTTCCAAGCGAGCCGGCCGACTCGTGCGGCCAGCTTTAAGAAACCCCACATCAGAAGGAGGTGACGCACATGGCAAACGGAAAAACGATGCAGGCGGTCGTCAATCTGGCCGGCAGCATCGACCCATCACTCGGCAAAGCCATCGAACAGGCTCAGAAGAAAATCAGCGGCCTGAACGTGAAGGCGCTGGCCGTTGGTGCAGCCGTGGGCGGCATCGCTGTGGCGACAGGCAAGGCAGTCATCGAGGCCGGAAAGTACATGAAGGATCTCGGCGCGTCCTTCGATGACGCTGCTGATGCTATCCGCATCGGAACCGGCGCCACCGGCGACGCGCTGGATGGGCTTCTGGATGACTTCGACGCCGTCTACAAGAGCGTCCCGACCACAATGGAGGACGCCAGCAAGGCGATCGCAGACTACAACACCCGCCTCGGCCTCACCGGCCCGCAGCTTCAGGAGATCTCCAAGCAGGCCATCCAAGTGAGCGATATGCTCGGGGACGACCTCGGCAGCGTGATCGAGGAGTCGAGCCAAGCCTTCCAACAGTGGAACATCGACGCCGACGACATGGGCGGCGCTATGGACTACATCTTTAAGGTCAGCCAGAGCACGGGTATGGGCTTCACGGATCTGATGGCAGATATGCAGAAGTTCGGCCCGCAGCTTCAGGAGATGGGCTACTCCTTCGAGACGGCGAGCGCCCTGATGGGCCAGCTCGACAAAGCCGGCGTAAACACCGACGAAGTGCTCGGCGCCATGAAAAAGAGCGTCGCCACACTTGCCAAGGAGGGCATCAGCGCCAGCGACGGGCTCGCCATGTACTACGAAAAGATCAAAAACGCCGGGACGGCCGCAGAGGCCGCCAGCATCGCGTCGGAGATCTTCGGTACAAGGGCGGGCTCCACGATGGCCGCAGCGATCCGAGACGGCTCTCTGGCCGTCGCAGACCTGACGGCTGAGCTGCAAGAAAACGGCGAGACAATCGCCGGCGCAGCCGATGACACCTACGACTTCGCCGAGCGGCTTCAGGTTATGAAGCAGGGGCTCGAAGTGGCCCTCAAGCCTATGGCGAACACTGTGTTCGACGGGCTCAACAAGTTCATGCCGACCCTGCAAAAGCTGATGGAGCAGATCACTCCGGCCATCTCCAAGGCGGTCGAGGCTGCGGCCCCGTTTGTCGACGAGTTCCTGACCGGCGCGGCCGACGCCCTCGAGGACGTTCTGCCCCTGATCTCTCAGCTCGCGGCCGACCTTCTGCCCGTTCTGACGCAGCTAATGAGCACTCTGCTCCCGCCGCTTCTCAGCCTCGTGCAGACGCTCCTCCCGCCACTCATGCAGATTGTTTCCGCGATCCTGCCGCCTATTGCCAGCCTGCTCGCCACCGTGCTCCCTATTATCACGCAGATCGTCAGCGCCGTGCTGCCTGTGCTGGTGAGCATCATCTCGAGCCTGCTGCCGGTCATCACCCCGCTGCTGGAAGTGGCTCTGCAAATCGTCAACAGCGTCATCATGCCGCTGCTTGATCCCCTGATGCAGCTCGTTCAGGCACTACTCCCCCCGATCCTGAGCCTGATCGGCGCCATCACCCCACTGCTGACTCCGCTGCTGTCTATTCTGGAACCCATCGCCAGCGTGCTCGGCACGATTGTCGGCTGGGTATCGAAGATCGTCAGCTTCGGCTCTGGCGTCATCTCCAAGATCGCCGGCCTGTTCGGAGGTGGAGGCGGCAGCGCGTCTGTCTCTGGC
>ENA-OZRX01000476-OZRX01000476.1-human-gut-metagenome-genome-assembly--contig:-NODE-476-length-9565-cov-3.632913_pt1 | contig 9565 bp, 3 predicted proteins | sample MGYA00243274_ERZ653955 | MGnify/ENA primary metagenome ERZ653955 (study PRJEB26926, sample SAMN06164575) | human gut metagenome | biome: ENVO:00009003; feature: ENVO:2100002; material: ENVO:00002003...
CGATCAGACAGGACGGTAAGGTATCCTGTCATTACTGTGACAGTGTTGGTTTTACCCAGATCCCCGGATTCCTGCCGGAAAATCCGCTGAAAAATGCGGAGATGGCCGTGGAGGACGATTACGGCATGATCGACGGTATCATCAACAATGGCGCAAAAGAGCCTACGGTGGCAGAGCTGGAACAGCAGGCCCGAAGCGGTCAGCCCATTTCCCTGATGGAGTTGGCAGCCGCCACCCATCGGGAGGAACGGGAAAAGAAAAAGTCCGTCATGGAGCAGCTGAAAAGCCAGCCCAAAGCAGAACACAAAAAGACAGCACCCAAAAAGAGTGCGGAAAGGGAGATTTGATATGGGAAACTTTACTTTTGAGGAAATGAACCTGATGTGCATTTACAATACCGGCAGCCGCACCGGACTGATCGACAGCCTGCGTGAGATGCGCGGCGAGCTGGCCCCGGAGGAAACCGAGCTGCGGGAGCTGACCGACAGCGCCCTTACGAAGCTCTGTGCGATGACCGATGAGGACTTTGCCCAGCTGGAGCTGTACCCGGATTTTGACCAGTAAACACCATAATCGCAGGGATGGGGTGGCAATATGCCACCCCACCTTTTTACCCCAAAACTGAAAGGAGGACAGAACACTATGCCAACCAAAGCTGAACTATATGCACAGATGGCGGACAAGGTGGCAACACAGCTCACGGGGAGCTGGCAGGAATGGGCAGGGTTTCTCACCACTGCTTCCCGCCTTTACAAGTACCCGTTCCATGAGCAGCTGATGATCTACGCCCAGCGACCGGACGCTACCGCCTGTGCAGAGTACGATTTGTGGAATGAAAAGATGGGCCGGTATGTAAGGCGCGGTTCCAAGGGAATCGCTCTGGTGGACGATTCCGGGGACAGACCCCGCCTGCGCTATGTTTTTGATATTTCCGACACCGGAACCCGTGAACATTCCCGCACTCCCTGGCTGTGGCAGCTGGAGGAGCGCCATCTGGATTCCGTGCAGGCCATGCTGGAGCGCACCTATGATGTTTCCGGTGATGACCTTGCCGGACAGCTCACCGAGGTAGCCGGAAAACTGGCTGAGGAATACTGGACGGAGCATCAGCAGGACTTCTTCTATATCGTTGACGGTTCCTTTTTGGAGGAATATGATGAGTATAACATCGGAGTGCAGTTCAAGGCAGCCGCCACCGTCAGCATCACTTACGCTTTGATGTCCCGCTGTGGACTGGAGCCGGAACGCTACTTCGACCACGAAGATTTCATGGCAATCTTTGATTTCAACACCCCGTCCACCATCGGGGCGCTGGGAACAGCGGTCAGCCAGATCAACCAGCAGGTGCTGCGGCAGATCGGCGTTACCGTCCGAAATGCAGAGCGCGAAGCCAACCAAGAAAGGAGCAAACAAGATGAACAATCCCATGACCTATATCCAGAACGGAGACTATCTGATTCCCGACCTGAAGCTGAGCCAGCAGCCGGAGAAACCCCTGGGCAAGTACGGCAGGATGAGGAAAACCTACCTGAAGGAACACCGTCCCATCCTCTACAACCAGATGTTGCTGAGCGAGAAGCTGTACCCGCACCTTCTGGAGATCGACGAGACCGCCCAGAGCAGACTGGAGCAGATGATGCCCCAGCTGGCGAAGGAAGCGGGAGCCACCGAGGAACTGAAAGCCAGCGATCCCATGAAGTGGGTGGGGCTGATGAACACCTGCAAAGCTCAGGCCGAGGAAATCCTGATGGCGGAGCTTATCAACAGCTGACCCTAAACCTGTTCCTCTCCGAAGCGGAACAGATCCAATCCATAGATGAAGCAGAGAATGTAGCGCATACATCCTCTGCTTTTTCTTTTGCCCAAAATGACATCGACCATGTGCTGCGTTTGGGCGGCAATACAGACCGTCAAAGGGAGCGTGTGGTTGCAGCCTTTGAAAAGCAGAAAACCACCGCTGAGATTGCCGAGATACTGAAAACGCTGTACCACGGCGGCAATGGCCTTGGCAGTGTGAGCGCATGGTATGCCGAGGATGGTATCCATCTTTCCCATGGGAAGTCTGTCCGTTATGACAGGTCTGCCCAGGTCATTTCCTGGGAGAGCGCCGCAGAGCGTATCGGGGAGCTTTTGGAGAGCGGCCAGTTTGCCTCCAATGTGGAGCTTGCAGAAGCGGCAGGCTATGAACGCTCCCTCCTCTCGGAAAAGCTCTGGCATCTGTATCACGATCTCAGTGAGGACGCCAGAAAAGCCGGATATTTGTCCTGCCTGTCAGAGATCAAAGGCAATGGTTTCCCAGAGGAGACCCGCCGCCTGACGGAGCAGCTGAGTGACCCGGCTTTCCGCCAGACCCTCAAGGAAGAATACGCTGCCTTCTGGACTGCCTATCAGCAGGACCGTGACCTGTTGCGTTTTCGCTATCATAGACCGAGGGAAATCTGGGAGAACCTGAAGGACCTTGACCTGCCCCGCAGGACCTTTTCTTCAGAGCTTTCCCAAGTGCCAACCGTCCAGCACTTTATTACCGAGGATGAGATCGACGCCGCCATGACCGGCGGAAGCAGTTTCGCCGGAGGAAAAGGCCGTATCTATGCGTTCTTCATGGCAAACCATACGGATAAGGAGAAAGTGAGATTCCTCAAAGACGAGTATGGCATTGGCGGACGCTCTCATGCCCTGTCCGGCGCAACACACAGCGGCGAAGATCACGATGGGAAAGGACTGCACTATAAAAAGCAGGACTGCCCGGATGTTCACTTGAACTGGGAAAAGGTTGCCAAGCGCATTACCTCACTTGTCCAGAAAGACCGCTATCTTACCGAACAGGAACAGGCGCAGTATGACAAAATCCAGTCTGAAAAGGAACTGGCCGAAGAAGATGCCATCCAAGCCCAGCAGCCGGAGGTGGAGGAAGAAACTTCAAAGCCTACCCTTCGGGAGCAGTTTGAGCAGTATAAGCCTGTGGTGACTGCCGCCATTTCCGAGGATGCCGCATACCGCAATGCCTGCGGTCATTCTGACCGTGAAAATGCTGTCATCGAGGGCAATGCCGCTGTGCGCCGTGCGGTCCTTGGTTCTAAGGATATGGAGCTGATCCGCCTTTATTCTGATATACCGGAGTTCCGCCAGCGTCTGCACCGGGAAGTGATCGACGAGACCTATCCAAAGCTCCATGAGCTTCTGCGCCCTCTTTCTCAGGAAGATATTGATACTGCCCTTTGTGCATGGAACGGCAATATCGAGAGTAAACACGCTGTTGTCCGCTATATGAAAGACCATGCAAGAGAAAAAGATACCGCCGCATGGCTGGCTCAGGAATACGGCGGCAGTAACAGCAACAGCCTGTTCGTTGTCCGTGCCGGCAGCCCGGAGGAAACGCAGCTGCCCTGGCCGAAGGTACAGCGCAGGCTTGCCCAGCTCATTCAGGAGGACCGGTTCTATACCGAAGAAGAACAGGACCGTTTTGACGACATCGACCCAATCGCCATCCGGGAAGCTCTGGAGGAAAGAGGGATTGTCAACGGCCAGGTGGCAGACCCGGAAAAACTGGACAATGACCCGTTTATCCAACAGGTGATGTCAGATGCCGAGCAGATCGCAGATGCCGAGACAGAGCAGACTTCCGAAGTTTCCATTTCCGATGAGGAATATGACGCAGTTCGCCGCCCAATTCCGCAAAGAACCTCCTATGACCCAGCCGCCCCGGTCTATGCCGTGGGCGATACCGTGTATATCGAGGATGACGCCTATCAGATCACCGAGCTGCGGGAGGACACCGTACAGCTTCTGCCCACCGGGATGGTATATCCCATCTACCGGGCAGAGCGCAAAGAACAGTTCGAGCAGCTGCTTCGGGCAGACCGCCGCAATGCTTACTATACCGAGTTTCTTCCCGTTGACCCGAACAAAGCCGATCAGGACCTGCGGGATGTATTGGCTCATGGACTGATGGATGAAGCAGATAAAAAACAGGTTTCCACGCTGCTGCAATCCGGCAGGAGCAACAGCGAGATCGCCTACTGGCTGAGCAGAGCCTATTCCGGTGAGATCGAGACACTGAATCTGGAGACCGGCGATATTGCCGATTACCGTACCACGGCACAGGGCATAGAACTGGAAGTCATGGATGCAGAGGAAAAGCGTCTGGCTATGCTGTATTTCCGCTGGGATGAGGTTGCGCCTTTGCTGCGCGGGATGTATGCCCGTCAGCTGGATGGCTTTGGACAGGAACAGCCCCAACCGGCTACCGAATTCCCGACCTTCCATTCCGAGACCATGGCCGTCTATCCGGGCGATAAGAACAATCTGCCTTATGATGTGGTGGTGGAACGACTGCATATCGAGGAGCCGGAGCCGCCAGCCCCTGTGACAGAGCCGGAGAAAACCTTTGAGGAAGTGCTGGACGAACACCCGGTTTCCATTCAGGTCAATGGCCAGTGGCAGACCTTCCCCAATGCCAAAGCTGCCGAGGAAGCATCTTATGAGGAATACAAGGCTAACCTGCGCCGCAATGCAAAAAACTTCCGCATTACCGATGAGCATTTGGGCGAAGGCGGTCCGAAAGCCAAGTTCCAGGCAAATGTCAATGCGATTCGTTTGCTGAAAGAGCTGGAAGCTGCCGGACAGCAGGCAAGCCCCGAACAGCAGGAGGTTCTTTCTCGATATGTGGGCTGGGGCGGTCTCTCTGATGCGTTTGACCCGGAGAAACCGGCATGGGCTTCCGAGTATGCCCAGCTGAAAGAGCTGCTGACCCCGGAGGAATATGCCGCCGCCAGAAGCTCTACCCTCAACGCCCATTACACCAGCCCTACGGTCATTCAGGCCATCTATGAAGCGGTGGGCCGTATGGGATTTGAGACCGGAAATATTCTGGAGCCATCTATGGGTGTGGGCAATTTCTTCGGTATGCTGCCGGAGGAAATGCGAAACAGCCGTCTGTACGGCGTGGAGCTGGACCCTGTTTCCGGGCGCATCGCAAAGCAGCTCTATCCCAAGGCGGACATCACAGTAGGCGGCTTTGAGACCACCGACAGGCGTGACTTCTTTGACCTTGCCATCGGCAATGTACCTTTCGGTCAGTATCAGGTCAATGACAAAGCCTACAACAAGCTGAATTTTAGTATTCACAACTACTTTTTCGCCAAATCACTGGACCAGGTGCGTCCCGGCGGCGTGGTAGCTTTTGTGACCTCCCGCTATACCATGGACGCCAAGGATTCCACCGTGCGCCGCTATCTTGCCCAGCGTGCCGAGCTGCTGGGAGCTATCCGTCTGCCTAATGACGCGTTCAAAAAGAATGCCGGTGCCGAGGTGGTATCGGACATCATCTTCCTCCAAAAGCGGGACCGCCCGTTGGACATCGTGCCGGAATGGACCCAGACCGGACAGACGGAGGACGGGTTTGCCATCAACCGGTATTTTATCGACCACCCGGAAATGGTGCTGGGCAGACAGGAGCCGGTAAGCACTGCTCATGGTATGGACTACACCGTGAACCCCATCGAGGGACTGGAGCTTTCCGACCAGCTGCATGATGCGGTGAAGTATATTCATGGCACTTATCAGGAGGCAGAGCTGCCGGAGCTGGGCGAAGGCGAAGCTATTGACACCTCCATTCCTGCCGACCCCAATGTGAAGAACTATTCCTATGCCATTGTAGACGGGCAGGTGTACTACCGGGAAAACAGCCGTATGGTGCGCCCTGACCTCAACGCCACCGCCGAAGCCCGTGTAAAAGGTCTTGTGGGACTGCGGGATTGTGTGCAGGAACTGATCGACCTTCAGATGGACGCAGCAGTCCCGGACAGCGCTATTCAGGAGAAACAGGCAGAGCTGAACCGGCTCTATGACAGCTTTTCTGCCAAATACGGTCTCATCAATGACCGTGCAAACCGTCTGGCCTATGCAGACGATTCTTCCTATTACCTGCTCTGTGCGCTGGAAGTCATCGACGAGGACGGTAAACTGGAACGTAAGGCAGATATGTTCACCAAGCGGACCATCAAGCCCCATCAGGCGGTGGCTGTGGTGGATACGGCAAGTGAAGCACTGGCGGTGTCCATCTCGGAAAAAGCCTGCGTGGATATGGGCTATATGAGCCAGCTTACCGGAAAAACAAAAGAAGAACTGGCCGGAGAACTGCAAGGCGTGATCTTCCGTGTACCGGGACAGTTGGAGCAGGACAGAACGCCCCATTATGTGACTGCTGATGAATACCTTTCCGGCAATGTACGCCGCAAACTGCGTCAGGCGCAGCGGGCGGCACAGCAGGACCCGGTTTATGCAGTCAATGTGGAAGCTCTTACCGCCGCCCAGCCCAAAGACCTGGATGCGTCGGAGATCGAGGTGCGTCTGGGCGCTACCTGGATCGACAAAGAGTACATCCAGCAGTTTATGTACGAAACCTTCAACACCCCGTTTTATCTCCAGCGCAGTATCGAGGTCAACTATTCGTCCTTTACCGCTGAATGGCAGATCAAGGGGAAATCTTCCGTATCCTACAACGATGTGGCAGCCTACACCACCTACGGAACCAGCCGTGCCAATGCCTACAAGATTTTGGAGGACAGCCTGAACCTGCGAGATGTCCGTATCTATGACACCATAGAGGACGCAGACGGAAAAGAGCGCCGCGTGCTGAATGCCAAGGAGACCACCCTGGCGGCTCAAAAACAGCAGGCGATCCGGGAAGCCTTTAGGGACTGGATCTGGAGAGACCCGGAGCGCCGCCAGACTTTGGTGCGCCAGTACAACGAAGAAATGAACTCTACCCGTCCCCGCGAGTATAATGGCAGCCATATCACTTTTGGCGGCATGAACCCGGCCATTACCCTGCGGGAACACCAGAAAAGCGCTATCGCCCATGTGCTGTATGGAGGAAATACCCTGTTGGCACATGAAGTAGGCGCAGGCAAAACTTTTGAGATGGTAGCTGCTGCGATGGAAGCCAAACGCCTGGGCTTGTGCCAGAAATCTCTCTTTGTGGTTCCCAACCACCTGACTGAGCAGTGGGCATCGGAGTTTCTGCGCCTCTATCCTTCTGCCAACATCTTAGTCACCACCAAAAAGGACTTTGAGACCCATAACCGCAAGAAGTTCTGCGCCCGTATTGCGACCGGTGACTACGACGCCATCATCATGGGACACAGCCAGTTTGAGCGTATCCCCATCAGCCGGGAGCGTCAGGAACGGCTTCTCTATGAGCAGATCGACGAGATCACCGAGGGCATCGCAGAGGTGCAGGCCAGCGGCGGCGAGCGTTTTACCGTCAAGCAGCTGGAGCGTACCAGAAAGTCTCTGGAAGCCAGACTGGAAAAGCTGCAAGCCGAGGGGCGAAAAGACGATGTGGTAACCTTCGAGCAGCTGGGTGTGGACCGTTTGTTTGTGGACGAGGCCCACAACTATAAAAACCTGTTTCTATACACAAAAATGCGGAATGTGGCTGGTCTTTCCACATCGGACGCGCAGAAATCCTCCGATATGTTTGCCAAGTGCCGCTATATGGACGAGATCACCGGAAATCGTGGTGTGATCTTTGCCACCGGCACCCCGGTCAGCAACTCCATGACCGAGCTTTACACCATGCAGCGTTATCTTCAGTATGAACGCCTGCAAGAACTGAACATGACCCACTTCGACTGTTGGGCTTCCCGATTTGGGGAGACCGTCACAGCATTGGAGCTGGCACCGGAAGGCACCGGCTACCGGGCAAGAACGAGATTCAGCAAGTTCTTTAACCTGCCGGAGCTGATGAACCTGTTCAAAGAAGTGGCTGACATTAAGACTGCCGACCAGCTGAATCTGCCTACCCCGGAAGTGGAATACCACAACATCGTGGCGCAGCCTACCGAACATCAGCAGGAAATGGTCAAGGCCCTTTCGGAGCGCGCATCGCTGGTACACAGCGGAACCGTTGACCCGTCCCAGGACAATATGCTCAAGATTACCTCGGATGGCCGCAAGCTGGGGCTGGACCAGAGGATCGTCAACCAGATGCTGCCGGACGAACCCGGAACAAAGGTCAATCAGTGCGTAGAGAACATCATGCAGATCTGGCGGGACGGCAAAGCTGACAAGCTGACCCAGCTGGTGTTCTGCGACATTTCTACACCGCAGGCAAAAGCTCCTGCAAGCAAGGCGGCGAAAACGCTGGATAATCCACTGCTTCACGCATTGGAAGGCGCTGTGCCTCTGCCGGAGCAGGAACCGGCCTTTACGGTATATGACGATATTCGTCAGAAACTCATTGCTCAGGGGATGCCTGCCGACCAGATCGCTTTTATCCATGAAGCCAATACCGAAGTGCGGAAAAAGGAGCTGTTCTCTAAAGTCCGTACCGGTCAGGTTCGTGTCCTTTTGGGCAGCACCGCAAAGATGGGCGCAGGCACCAATGTGCAGGACCGTCTGGTGGCACTTCATGACCTGGACTGTCCGTGGAGACCGGGAGACCTTGCCCAGCGCAAGGGCCGTATCGAGCGCCAGGGTAACCAGAATCCTCTTGTCCATGTGTACCGCTATGTGACCGAAGGAACCTTTGACGCATACCTCTGGCAGACGGTGGAGAATAAACAAAAATTCATCAGCCAGATCATGACTTCTAAATCGCCGGTGCGCTCCTGCGATGATGTGGATGAAACCGCCCTCAGTTTTGCAGAGATCAAGGCTTTGTGTGCCGGAGACCCCCGTATCAAAGAGCGTATGGATTTGGATGTGGAGGTATCCCGCCTGAAGCTGATGAAAGCCGACCACCAGAGCAAGCAATATCGTCTGGAGGACCAGCTGCTCAAATACTTCCCGGAGGAGATTGAAAAGCACAAGGGCTTTATCAAGGGCTTTGAATCTGACCTGGAGGTTTTGGCAGCTCACCCGCACCCGGAGGACGGCTTTGCCGGTATGGAGATCCGTGGAGATCTGCTGACTGATAAGGAGAATGCCGGTGCTGCCCTTTTGGATGCCTGCAAGGAGGTCAAAACCTCCGATCCGGTGCAGATCGGCAGCTACCGGGGTTATGCCATGTCCGTGGAATTTTCCGCTTGGAAACAGGAGTATACGCTCCTGCTGAAAGGACAGATGACCCACCGGGCAACCCTTGGTACAGACCCTCGCGGAAATCTTACCCGTATCGACAATGCCCTCGCCCAGATGCCACAGCGTCTGGAGGCGGCAAAGGCCCAGCTGGATAACCTCTATCAGCAGCAGGCTGCCGCAAAGGAGGAAGTCGGAAAGCCATTCCTTTATGAAGAAGAACTGAGAAGCAAAAACGCCCGTCTGGTGGAGCTGGATACTTTGCTCAACATCGACGGAAAGGGACAGGCACACGCCGAGGCTGTTGTTGCCAAAAGCACACGGCCTTCGGTGCTGGATCATCTGAAACGCCCGGTGCCGCCCCGCAGTACAGACAAGAAACCAAAACAGCATGAGGAGGTGCGATAACATGAATACCAACGATCTGAATACAGCCCTTTATGAAAAGATGGCTGCCGAACAGGACAAGTTCCGGGACTGGCTGAAAAGCCAGCCCCCGGAAGAAGTCTTAAACCTGTCTCTTATACACATCTGACGCTGC
>ENA-OZRX01000502-OZRX01000502.1-human-gut-metagenome-genome-assembly--contig:-NODE-502-length-9174-cov-12.185766_pt1 | contig 9174 bp, 13 predicted proteins | sample MGYA00243274_ERZ653955 | MGnify/ENA primary metagenome ERZ653955 (study PRJEB26926, sample SAMN06164575) | human gut metagenome | biome: ENVO:00009003; feature: ENVO:2100002; material: ENVO:00002003...
TTCCTCTACGTCTCGTGGGCTCGGAGATGTGTATAAGAGACAGATGTTTGGATATAATTAAATAAATAACTATATTTGCACAAATAATGTGCATATTTAATTATTAATATTATAATTATGAAATACAACGATGAAATTTTAAACAAAATTGCGCAGGCGTATAGTAAACCTGCAGATGAAAAAGGTAATCTTGATAATATTATGTTAGGTTATCTTGAAATGATGAAGAATGGAAGTAAGATCCATATTAAAAAGAAGAATCGAGGAAAATTTACAAAATCTGCTAATGCTGCTGGAAAAAGTGTTCAGGAGCACGCACATGATGTAATGAATAATCCTAACTCAACACCTCTTCAAAGGAAGAGAGCAAATTTTGCTATTCAAGCTAAGCGATGGCACAAAAAATAAATAAATAAAAACTACTACTTTCATAGTTATAAAATACATAACTATGAAAAATTTCTTTATAAAGATGTTTACTGCTCATAGTGGATTAAGCAGTAAAAGAGTGTGCGGATTTCTTGGATGATTAGTATGTCTATTCATCTGTATATGATGTACAATATATGTTATACCAGCTCCAGAAATAGTTCAACTATTATTTATCTGTAGTACTTCATTATTAGGAATAGATAGTATTGTTGGTATATGATATAAGAAAAATAAAAATGATTAAACAATTCATATCTCAGAATATAGGGGGGGGGGTTAAAATAAATAATTCTCATTTATATTTTTATGGTCCAAATTATACAATTACAGTTATTAAGGATACATCAGTAGAAACACTAAATACAGCAGATTATTTATTTGGCGTGTCTTTTGATTATCCTTTAGAATATGATGATAATGAGGCTTTCTTTAAGATAACTGCTGAACTAACTCTTACATACCAAAGTGTAGAAGTTCCTGTGCCTATAAATCAAACAGTTACTATAGGAACAATAGAAGATACAGGTATAGGAGGAGATAATAAAAATTTTGCTATTCCTGTAAATTTATTATTCCCTATATCTGCTATAGAACGTATGGTACTTAAATCTGCAACTATTGAAGTACTTAATCCGAATTCAAAGTATATGTATACTAACCCTACGTCATTTGAAACAGGTGGAGAATATGTTGCAGTAACAAGTAATTTATATATGGATATTTCTCAATTTAGAAGTTATCACGGAATATTTAATGCTGATTTATATAATTCTAGCCAAGGTATTTTAACATTGCGAAAACCTATTAGTATAGACTTCTCAGCAGATATACATCCTTACTTAAATGTACTATGTACCACTTGGGCAAAAAGAACAGATTTAGTATCTAGTCTAACAAGACCTGATTGAAAATTATACTGCTTAGATAAAGGAGACATGGCTTCTAACATGTATATGGGTGTTAGTTACTATATTTCTTCATACTATTTTGGAGGAGAAATAGATACCGTACTTAGTGCAGTAGAAAATATCCCAATTCCAATAGTATCTGGACAATCACAGACAGTTGTTAATTCGAATTATATAGACGAAAGTCTAATAGGAGATTATCTTATATTTAATATACATACATATCTTAGATAATGATAAATAATTTAGAAATATTAAAACCTATTTTGCATTTTGAAAAGGATTATTATGTAAGAGTTATAATTCTTTCAAGATCAAAAGATGGAAATCTTTTACAAAAGAGAATTGGAAGAGATCTTTTCTTTGGAACTCTTGAATCTCTACAAGAAGCAATGCCAGATATTATTGCAACAGCTACAGAGTATAATGCCAGAGTTTATATTGATACCGTCTCAAAAAGATTATCTTCAGGATTTTTAGCACAAATAGAATGAGAACGATTTAAGGTTTTTGGTATTAAACCTCAACTAGAAGCAGTAATTATAGAAGAAGATTTCTATGGGCTATATGATGCCGATGGATATGCTAAGGAAGAAAACGAAATAATAAAATCTTTATCTGAAGAGTTTAACTTCAAACCCTTAATAATAAAATCTTCAAATGAGGGAGAACATTGATTATATAAAGGTTCCGAACTTAGAACATTATCAAATTCAGTTAATAATAGCTATATTAGAAATAAAATTTTTATAGAGCACGCTTGAGCATGTTTATATAATCCGTTTAACTAAATGCAAGCAAACAAATATTTTAAAGTAAAAGAATTAGTATCATCAAAAATATATAAAGAATATGGAGACGATGCTATAAAATTTCTAGATCCAAAAGCACTTAAAGCTTTAGAGAACGTTAGAGAGATTTTAGGAGTTCCTCTGATCTGTAATAACTGAGCAGCAGGTGGATCTAGAAATTATTGCGGTTATAGAGAACCTGGATGTGGAGTAGGAGTTAAAAATAGTTACCATTGTATAGATATAAATACTGAAATACTTACAAACCATGGTTGAAAAACTTATAATACAATAGATATCCAAAATGACAAAGTATATAGTTATAATATAGATAAGAATGGAATAGAAATAGTGCCAATTCAACAATATTTCTTTCAAAAATATGACGGAGAAATAATTCAAATACAAAATAAGTTAATTGATATTTTTGTAACAGATCAGCATAGACTTTTAACTAAGGCGAAGAATAATTATAAAGACCGTGAGTTTTATAGATTTGAACTAGCAAAAGATTCATTTGGCAAACGTAGAGAAATAATGAATGCTGCTAATAACTTAAGTGTTAGTGAAGATTTTGATTTAAATATTTGGCGATTAGCAATGGCAGTTATTGCTGATGGTTCAATTTCTAAAAAAAATATTAGAAAATATAATAATTTTGTATCTAAGTTGGTTAAAGAAAGAGATATTAATGAATTGGAAAACATTCTATATAATCTTAATCTATCTTATAGTAAAACTAAAGTTATTAGTTATTATTTATCAAATGGCGATCCTTATTATTGTTGGCAATATATACTTCCAGTAACGAAAGTCACAAAGTCGGTTTTAGATATAATTGGAAAGAATAAGAAAATACCTAATACTGTATTAGAACTTCCCTCTTATATATTGAAGGAATTATTAATTACATATGCTAAATTTGATGGAACAATTGATAAACGAACTAATTGTAACTGCATGACCATATACTCTACAGACGAACATAATATCGATATGCTGCAAAAAATGAGTATACTTGCAGGAATGCGATGTATTAAAAGATCGTTTACAAATCAGAAAGTAATATGTAATAATATTGAAACTACAATTCGTGAAATACATCATTTATATATCCACTTAAATAGGTCTGAAACTAGAATTAACGAAAAGGATTGATCTAAAAAACAATTTTCTGGATATGTTTGATGTGTTAGTAACCGTAATGAGACTATTATAACTCGAAGAAATGGCAAAATCGCAATTATTGGAAATTGCAAAGGACAAGCTTTTGATTTAATATCAACTAAATTAACTGCTAAAGAGATGAGAGAAATTCTTGATAAAAATCAAGATAAACTTAGGTATCCTATACGTGTGGAAAAATGAGACAATAAAGGTGAAATCTCTTGATTACACATTGATATTGGAAATACTAAAGGTAAAAAATTATATTTTTTTAAAGCATAACATATGAAATGATATATTAAACTATTAAGATGGATCTGGGAGTTCCCACAGTGTCTCCTAGGTCTCATCTTAACCAAACTCTATAATGTAGAGTATAAAGAAACATACAAACAAATTCCAATTTATGCTGGCGACTTTCCTGGAGGTATTTCATTAGGATTATATATTCTAATGGGTGAATCTGCTAGAAAATATAATAGAAACAGCATTAAAGATCATGAATGAGGCCACACAAGACAGAGTATTAGATGAGGATGGCTTTATTTACCTGGCCCTGGTTTATGCAGTATTTGCTGAGTAGGTCTTAGAAGAATTAGTGCTAAACTTAGAGCTAAAAGTTATTATTCAGTTTGGCCAGAAAATCAAGCTGATAAGTTTGGAGGAGTTCCTAAACGGTAATAACTATGAATGATTTATTAGAAAATGCAAAAAGGAATTCCAAGATAACACTCGAAGAATTCTTTTTTGAGTTTTATAGTAAAATTCTTGAATTTGAACAAAAAACAAAAATAAAAGAATGGGAAATAAATATTCAGAAGAATGTGTTATAATGCCTGCAGATTGGGATCAATGAATAGGTGAGTCTGACCTAATGATAAGAGCAGGTTCTTCTACATGTCATTTTGTAATTAGTGATGCAAGTTCTTACACATGTATACAGAACCTTATAAATTATTCAAATGAAGGATTCTTTATGATATTTACAGAATCAGAAGATCTTGGAAATAATGCTAAACTATTTGCACGAGATATAGCTACTCTTAATGATACTACAGTATATTCTGTTGGTGCTACATTTATTGCAACAAAGAAATTTACATGACAAGATGTGGATATGTAGCTCAAGGTGCTGTAGCTCCAGCGTCATGTCCTGTATGTAAAGAGACGGATTTTGTAACAACATAATATGAATAAATTATTTATTTCCCAAAATAGGGGGGGGGAACTTATTTCAATATAAATCTATAGAGGTATATGTAAATGATTTTGGAGCCCAAAGAACTGAAGGAAGTAAACGTAGAGATTAATTTCGAAGTATTTAGTGTAGAAATGAGAACTTAAAACAAAAGGAACCCAATTGGGTTCCTTTTTTATTATATTTTATATTTTCCCCTAAATGGAACAGGTTCTAAGGTTCCAGTATTTGTTAGACCTATAAATTGTCCATTTAATTGTATCTGGGTTGTTCATGCAGAAGTACTACTTGGGAATTCATATCTAAGATTATACCCTAAATATTCGTCTTTAAAAGTCATAGATTCAACTGCTTGGTTATATATATTACTTCTAGGATCAAAGAAGAACATTAAAGTTTTACCATCTATAGGTAACATCGTAAGAGCACTTACAATATCTCCATCAGTAGTTGTTAAAGTTAATGTAACTTTAGATTTACTTATATTATTATCTCAGAAATTAGTTTGAACCTCTTTTCAACTTAAAAGTTCATCTGGTGTAGAATTATATAAGTAAGCATCATCAAAATTCATACAAACAAATCCAGAATAAAGATTCTGTCTATTTAATATATTAGAAGACTCTTTTGGAGTAATATACATATTTAATGGAATTGTATAAAAAAATGTTCCAGTTTGTTCTCTTACTATATTTTCTCCAGCTGGTAATGTTACAGTTTTTATAGTAGTTGCACTTTCATTTCCATAAGTTAGTTTACAGGTTGTTGATTCAGTAACACCTAGACTAGAATTAAGGTTGAAATTAACATATGACAGAGTTGGCTTATTAATATAATTATAAGTTAAATAGAATACATTGATAGGAAGTTGATTAATTGTAATAGTTAGATTTTTTCTAATAACTCCAACATCCGTTAAAATATTAAAATGAATATATCCATCAGATGCAGTACCTGGTTCAATATAAGCATAATCTGTAATATCTGTTCCATCCATATATACAGAAGATTGAACAAAACTCTTATAATCATCATTATAATCAGGATTCATCCACTCTAATTGAAGAAATCAACCAGAAGTTAATATATTTTTTGGAACTTCAATTGTAAAATTGGTTATTAACTCATTATTTCATCTCTTTAAAAGGTGGTACGTATTAGTTTCATCAACATATACTAATTTTGATACTCCTTTACTAAAGAGAGTTGCTCCTATTACATAACTTATAGTAGTAACCCCCTCCCCCACTCACAATATTCTGCGTTATAAACTGTTTAATCATTATTCTTTATAATATTTTGCATTAATTAAAAAACATGTTAGGCTTATTAAGACATATAATGGAGTTCCTGTAGATAATGTACTGAGGAAGAATAATCCCATAAACATTAATCCTAATATGTAGAATATTTTATATATTTTCATTACTTATCTTTAAAATACTTATCATAAATATTTTTTGCATACCAGCCACAACCTACACCTACAGCTAAACTTACAACTGCAAGTAATAGACTACTAAAGCTCATAGCTGATACGATACCACAACCTGCTAATACTAAAGCAACTACGATTGCAGCAATAATTAATTTTGTTTTCCAAGTCATTGTTTTCATATTATTTATATGTTAAGTTACTATAAGTTGCCCCATTTTCAGAAACAATATAGTTTTGTTGTCCTCTATATAATGGTAATACTCCATCTTTTCAGTAAATAAAGGCATAAGCTTCATCATAATTAGGATGATCTTTCATTTTATCTTCAAATTCTTCTGGAGAATGTTCTTTTGTAATTAAACTATAATAGTCTCCTAAATCGAAATTTATTTCACCTCCATTACTTGAAATTTTTCTTAATGCAAACATGTATTTATATATTTATGTATTTATCAGTTTATTTTAAATATATTACAAATATTCAAGTATAAACATCATCTGGAATATCAATGAACACGTCACAAAGTGTAACATCATCTATTTCTTCATGTTCTTGTTTTAATAGTTCCATAATTGAAACTACTTCTTTCATTGGATTTAATATAGAGTTTTCACTACCATTAGATCCATTATTTAAAACTGCATAATATACTTTTGAATCTTTAATAAAAGTTACAGCTGCATTTTTATAAAAACCATAATCTTTTAATTCAATTTTTGGAGTATCTTTATCTTGCAGTTTTGTTATTACTTTATCATATAACTTATTGTCCATTATTTGAAAGATATTTATTAAGTGAAGTTGTTCGATTTAAAGTTCTTATATAATTATCTTTACCTTGACTATAATTAGAGTTAGTATCATTGTTTCCATGAAGTCTATCTACAAAATCATTTGTGCTAGTAGCGGTTAGTGCATTATATCTAGAATTTAGTAAATCTACTTTATATTGTGCATAATCATATAGATTTTCAAAGTCTATATATTTTTCTCCATCTTTATGCTTTGTTCATTCTCTATCTGTTTGGTTATTATTCCATTTTATTCCTCCAAGATTAAAACCTCTTGATCCTCTTGGATCAAGTCCGTATTGACTTTCAAGAGCAGCTTGTCTAACTAAATTATCTACCTGAGTTAATGGCAAATTTTTTTCTTTTAATACTTGTACAAATATAGGCTTAAGAATTTCTGCAAGTTCTTTAAATTTATTATCAGTTTGTCCAAACTTGTGATAGTAATCTAAATTAGGATAATTACTATTTGGAATATAATCTCCATATTCAGTATTTACGGGATAACTAAGGTTTGGTTTTCGTTCATTATCTGTTACTTGTATTGAATTTTGAAAACCTGGAAGTTTTAACCCTAACTGAGCATATAATGTGGCATCCTTCTTTTTAGTAGGCGCTTGAGCCACATTATTAAATAAATAAAGTAAGAAATCATCACTATATCTATTCAATAAATTATATGTATTCTCTTTATTATAATGTGGAGTAACTGTAGACTCTTCAGGTACAATTTTATATTCTGGATTAAAAGGTTCTGATTGAATTATCTTTCCGTTTTTATCAAATTGTGATACTGAAAAACTACCTTTACCTTCTGAACCTTTAAGTCTATTTATAAGAGTATAATGATCTAAATGTTCCTTCTTAATATTTTGTATTTCTTCTTTAGTAAATTTATGATTAGGATCTGCATTAATACTATGTCTTAGTTGCATTAATCTAGCATAAATTTCCTGAGGATTATCTAAATATTCATCGGGAGCAATTGTTTTATTATCATAAATTGTATCTCCAAAATTATCTTGATACTTCTTAATTACTTTCTCTTGTGCATCAGGTAAACTACTATGAGTTCATTCATGAATTGCAGTACTAGTTGATCCATCTGTTAAAAATATTCTTCTACCAAACGGATAATAAACTCCTGAAGCATTATCAGGGACTTTACTCGGATTTATCTTTGCTCTAGTAAGATCTAAATTTCTTTTAAGTGCATTAAATACTAAAGATTCAGTTACAGGGAGAGGAATTGGTAGAACTTGTTTAACATTTTGTTTTACTAAACCTTTACGTGATTTATATCAATCTTCAAGCCACTGTTTTCCTTCTTGAATTCCTCCTTGTTGAAATTTTAATACTCCTCCATGTTTAGCAGAAGCTATAACTTGATTTAAAATATTTGCATATCTTGGATCTGTAGCATATCCTCCTCTATGAACTCTATTTGCAAATTCTTTTATATCTCCAGAGAATGCGTTATAACGTTTATTATTTAATAGATCAATTTTAAAGTTTGCATAATCTTCAAGTGATTTGAAATTTCTAAATTGATCATTTATATAAACATCCTTACCATTAATAACTTCTCTAGTTCGTTTAGTTGTTCCCTTTCCTTTAATACCTCCAAAATTATATGATCCTGCAGGTTTAGAACCTCAAGCTGATTCTAATCCGTCTTGTGCTACTAATGATTTAGCAAATGCAGGATTTAAACCTTTTGATTTTAATAATCTTTCATAAATAGGAAGCATTGTATCTTTGAAATCCTTTTTAGAATTGAATTTATGAACTGTAGTTTCTTGAACTATTGGTTCTGGATTTCTTATCTCTTCTACTTGAGATTGTACTTCTGTCTCTGTATCATCTTCCAAAGGTTGAGAATATCTGGGTTTATATACAGGTATTTCAAGATTTGGAATTTGAATATTAATATCTCCTAAAGCACTATCTCGTATGAATGGTCTGTATGTGATATCGTTCATAATAATTGTTTTATATTATTTTGCAAATATATACATTATTTTTATAAATCACAAATTACAGCACCTATTTCTGGATCTAATTTACAACGATTTGGATTCTCTAATTCAGAAATTCTAGATGTTAAATTATCTACTTTATTTTCTAATTCAGAAACTTTAGATAATAAATAACTTGTTACGCTTTCTAAAGCTGCGATTCTTTGTTCTAATTCATTTTTTAGATTAGTTACTGTAGTACCTACTGAGTTTGCCATAGCACTCGCTACCCCTATAGTACTTGCCATACCTATATATGGATTAGGTGTTGTATTAATTATACTTCCAGGAAATGAAATAGTACCCGACAAATCTGCTGTAGTCTTATCTGCTGTAGTCTTATCTGTTATAGTCATATTTGTTGTATCCATATTATGCCTGTCTCTTATACACATCTCCGAGCCCACGAGACGTAGAGGAATCTCGTATG
>ENA-OZRX01000507-OZRX01000507.1-human-gut-metagenome-genome-assembly--contig:-NODE-507-length-9164-cov-6.001427_pt1 | contig 9164 bp, 9 predicted proteins | sample MGYA00243274_ERZ653955 | MGnify/ENA primary metagenome ERZ653955 (study PRJEB26926, sample SAMN06164575) | human gut metagenome | biome: ENVO:00009003; feature: ENVO:2100002; material: ENVO:00002003...
CGAGATTCCTCTACGTCTCGTGGGCTCGGAGATGTGTATAAGAGACAGTCTTTAAGCTCTTTATTAAGCCTTTCTATCTCCTTGTCGGCTTCTTTGGCTGTTGTCAGCAGACAGCCTGTAAACAATCCTGCCGTACCTCCTATCACCATTCCTATAAATAAGTATACCATTTACATCATCTCCATTCCCATTTCTTCTGTTTCTTCTTCATATTCATCTATTGATGTTATTTCTACATATTCGCTTATTATGCATAGTGCCTCATCATAACTGCCTGAGGAGGTTATCCGTTCACACATTTCCTTTGCCTCATCTGCCATATCATTTTCTTTCAGCGTTTTTGATGCGATCCCCATGAGATTAAATACATTCCCGTTTTGACCTATTAGTTGACATTCAGGCTTTTTCTGCTCTGAAATAAACCCTCCAAGTCTGTTCGGTACATAATCCGATAGCCATGTACCGCCGAATTGCTCGTGTGTCTGCAATCTCCACATTGCAAGCTTTCCTATATCAAGCTGCACATCTTCAAACGGAAACAGCATGCATGTTAAATTTTCATTTTTAAATACATAGCATTTTTCAAACCTACTTCCGTTTTTCAAAATATCCGCTTCTGTCAGCATTTCATTTATTCCGTCAACCCATTCCTGAAGATCACCTCCGCTGCATTTAACTTCATTTCCGTACATCCCTTTCATTATCAAATTTAAGCAGATTTCTTCCTATCGCCTCAATAACATTTACCGTTACTGCATTTCCGGCTAACTTGTATAACTGTGCATCTGACATTCCGGATTCCTGAACCTTACGGAATTGTTCATCCGTAAACGCCTGCAGACGCCAGCATTCCAACGGCATTAATCTTCTTATTCTTCCTCTATGAACTATACCGTGCCTATCTGTAACCGTAAGCGTAAACATCGGTTCATTCGGCTCTTTTATTCTTCTGCCGTTTTGACGTGTGTTTTCTTTAAATGGATTTATTATAGCTCTCGGTTCTTCTTCCACCAATATTCCCGAACGCTCCCCCTTATGTTTACCGTTGGTAACTCCCAAATCATACCTCGTATGCAGACACCTTGCCTTATCAGTTATCTCAGGGTTTTCATTCAAATCCACAAATACTGCTGAATGCTCTGCCTTTCTTTTACTTACTCCGCTGTCCTGCCGTGTTGTTATACATCTTGCCTTTTCTGTCAGCTTCGGTGGCGGATTCATATCTATCAGGTATAATCCTGTCTTGCCTCCCATTCCTCCCGATCCGCTGCACTGCGTTGACGCCAGTCCTTCAGCATCATATACTCTTGTTCCCTGACTTCCTCCTATTAACTGTTTTAGCTCTGCTTGTTCTCTGCTTTCTGCGCTATCTTCATTGCCGCTTTCTCCGAAAGCCAATATTTCGATGGGGCTTCTTTCTCCAAGATATCCCACAAGATACACTCTTTTCCTGTCTTGGGCAACTCCGAAATTTGCGCTGTTAAGCACACGCCAGCACACGCTATACCCCAATTCGCAAATCTTTTCAAGGATGATTCCGTAGCTTCTCCCCTCCGAATGACTAAGCAGTCCGGCAACATTCTCAGCCACAAAATACTTGGGTTTTTTGGCTTCAAGGATTCTAATATATTCGAGGAACATATTTCCTCTGTCGTCCTCAAACCCTTTTCTGAGTCCTGCATATGACCAGCTTTGGCATGGCGGGCCTCCAACGAGCAAGTCAAAATCCGGCATTGTTCTGTAATCGATTTTTGTGATGTCCTCATAAAATTCCTCTTTTCCCGTATCAAACAATATTCTGTAAGCCTTTTGCGCAAACTTATCAATTTCACACCAGCCTACTATTTTAAATCCTCCTACTCTTTCCAATCCGCTTCGGAATCCTCCGATTCCCGCAAACGCTTCAAACACACGAATCATTCATATCTTCTCCTTTCTGCTTTTAGGTACCAAAAAGCGGTTAAGTCTTTTTTGACCTAACCGCTTACATTGACATATCCATTTGTACTTCTTCCGTTATTTCTTCAATTTGATCCTGATTGGCTTCTTTGAGCGCCGATGACACAAGATTGGCAAAACCTTCAGTATCGTCTACCATAGCCTTGAATCGACTCCCTAAGTCCTCCATTAGTGACAGACTGTCTGCATAACAGAAAAATCCGCCTGCCTCACAGTCAAAATAAATCTTACTTAGATTCGGTTCATCTGCAAAGGCTCTGCGAAATACTGTTTCCCACTCATATCCGTTTCCATGGGTATAGAATTGTCCGTCCTCCGTAACAGGATCGCCTATCTCTTCTGCATAAGCATTAAAAGCCTCCTGACCGTATTCCTTAAGCTGAAGGCACAGACTGAACCTGCCGTCATCGTGATCAACGATATATAACGGAGAATTCGCTTTGTCAAATGCCTTAATCCTTTCCTTAATATTTATTTCTTCTGTCCCTTCCTGACTTATTGTATGAAATTTATCCTCTCCGGGTATCAGCGACAGTGAACCTCCGCTGTCCCATTTCATTATTAGATTTCCTGCATCATCTATAAAATCTACTGTTCCTTTAGAGCCTGGCGGTATTGGAAACGGATCGTTTTCCATACTGTCAAGGCATATTCTTGTGCCATTTGGATATCTCTGCCTAAGCAGTTCTACCTTTTTTTCATTGTATACCAAATTTATTTCCCTCCAATTTTCATTTTTTTATTATTTCTTACTTCCACATTCTGCATCCCTTCTTTCAGACATTAAAAAAAGCCGTTCTTGATTTTGCTTTTCCTCTTGTGGATAAGCAACAAAAACGGCTTTATTTTTTCTACATATACAAAAAAGCAGACTTGAGTCTTTCTCAAATCTGCTTACATTTTCTTTTTATTTACTTTTGTATCGGTTCAAATCCCTCAAGTTGCCCAAAATCGCCCAAAAGCATCTATGGTTTTTTATCTCTTTTTTTCGCCCTCAAAACACGAAAAAAGCCCGTAGATACGGGCTTTCAGCCTGTAGAAAAACCCTAAATCCGAATAGGATTTAGGGTTAAATTTTTAAATATGTGGAAAACGGAGAGAATCAAAGCGGAAAAACCTTGCAGGTGGCTTTCTTTCCACCTGTGTATTGCGTACTTTTTCAAATTCATGGCAGCAAATTTAAGCCTGACCCAATTAGTAACTTGGGATAAGCCTCGGTATGGTGTATATCGCATTGCGTGTTTTTCCTTTGCATCAGCGAATACTCGTTCAATTGTTTCTTTTCTCCGTTCGTACAGTGCCTTGTACTCGGGTGTGTGCCTGATATCTTCTACCGTTTCAAGATAATCAGACCAAATATGTTTTGTTACCGTTTTTTCAGACTTAGTATTTTCTGTGCATAAATGTCTTGACGGACAGCTCTCACAAATATATCCTTTACTCTTAAATTCTCTGTAACCGTCTCTGTTTGTTGTTGCATAATTTAAAACTTGATTTTCAGGACAGATAACGCAATCATAATATTTATCATAAACATACTCATATGGCTTAAAGAATCCTTTTTTGCTCATCGGTCTTTTGTACGGTAATACTGGTATTCTTCCGTCATCCAATATTCTTTTGCTTATCCACGGTGTTTTGTATCCTGCGTCAGCTGCAATCACTTCAATTTCAGGATTTTTCTCCGTCATTCTGTCATACAATCCATCAAAGGCTGTGCTGTCGTGTACATTTCCCGGATTTACCGTCACATCCATTACATATCCGTTCTTGTCACAGCATGTCTGTGCTGTGTATGCAAAACACTTTTTATGCTCGCCTTTGTGAAACACTCCGCTTTCGGGATCTGTTGTTGATTCCGAAATTTCCTTATCCTTTGGCGGCTTTGCTTCTTCAAACGGTTTCTTGCCGTGGTCGTTTCTGTCTACGTTGATTTCTTCCATTAATTGCTTTTCATATGTTCTTGCCGCCTGAGGGACTGCTTTCTTTACTGCTTTTTTCAAATTGGCATTTGCTTTGATATGCGTTCCGTCTACAAATACCGCCTCCGGTGACAAATATCCTGCACCGTTAATTTCGCTGAGTATCCAGTAGAATATTTTTTCTATTGTTTCTTCGGTGTATCTGTGCTTGAAATTATAGCTTATCGTTGAAAAGTGTGGTATCTCTTCATTCATTAAATACCCCAAAAACCATCTGTATGCTACATTCATTTTTATTTCTTCTACCGTTCTTCTAAGTGACGGTATTCCGTACAAATGCTGTATCAATACCATTTTGAATATTACCACCGGATCTATACTTGGTCTACCATTATCTGCACAATACAATTCTTCCACTATCTCATATATTTGTGCGAAATCCACCGCACTGTCTATCTTCCTTAGCATATGGTCTGCCGGTACAAATTCCTCTATGCTAAATATTTCTACTTGCTCTCGTTTTTCTCTTTGGTGCTATACTAAAAAAATGGACAGCAAAAAGCGAAAGATGGTATAATAATAAAAAAAGGAGAGAAAGACATGGAAAACACCAAGTATACAGAGGAATTCAAGCAAAGCATAGTAAGCTTGTATGAATCCGGAAAAAGCAGTACGCAGATATGCAAAGAATACGGAATGAGCAGTTCCACGCTGCATAAATGGATCAAAAAATATACAAAAGTCCAGGTTTCAGAAACTGAAACCATGACCATGGCTGAAATCAAAAAAATGCAAAAGAAATTAGCCTTGCTTGAGGAGGAAAATATAATATTAAAAAAAGCAATGGCTATCTTCTCAAGGGAATCCGGGAAAGAGTAGAACTGATCACCCGGCTTTCAAAGGAGCATTCCATCAAACTTCTGTGCAAAGTTTTGAAGGTAGCCAGAAGCACATATTACAGCATTTTAAATCATAAAGCATCCAGCCGTGAAATAGAAAACAATATTCTGAAGTCAAAAATATTTAAAATTTACTGTGATAATCGAAAAGTATACGGCTGCATAAAAATCACCCGTTTATTGCGAGATAACGGTTATCAGAAATTAAGTGTAAACCGTGTTTCAAGACTTATGAAACAACTTGGTATCAGATCTGTAACTATCAGAAAATTCAAGAATTACCGCAATAAGCAAAATGAACATTCTAAACTTAAAAATCTGGTCAATCAGAATTTTTCCGCTCAAAAGCCAAATCAGATATGGCTTTCAGACATTACATATATCCACACTGTAAAAAATGGCTGGACTTATCTTGCTAGCGTTTTGGATGTCTGTACAAGAAAAATCGTCGGTTACAGTTATGGAAGAAAAATGGATCGTTCTCTTGTTATTTCCGCGCTCACAAAAGCATGGCAAAATCAGAACTATCCCAATAATGTTATTCTTCACAGCGACCGTGGCAGTCAATATACTTCTTCTGAGTATATTGCGGCTGCTGAGAGGATGGGCTTCAGACTTTCTTACAGTAAAAAGGGCTGTCCTTTTGATAACGCTCCCATGGAATCCTTTCATTCTGTTTTGAAAAAGGAAGAAGTCTACCTGAAACACTATTCTTCTTTCCATGAGGCTAATATCAGACTCTTTGATTATATTAATGGCTTTTATAATCGTAATCGTATTCACTCGGCTATTAATTTTTTGTCACCCATTCAATTTGAAAATTCTTTATTTTACTCTTAATTCTTTTCGCCTTTTTATGTCCAGCTTATTGACTATGGTTCAAACTTATCGTACTCATACTCTTTTACAACGTAAACACCTTTTGCTATATCAACGCTTGTCTTTTCTTTAGACACCTGAAGCTGTGAATTGTACTCATACTCAACACTATTTACAACTGTATTTCCGTCTTTAATTGTCTTAGACTTAGGAAGTCCCTTACCGTTTCCTGATTTATAATAATCATAATCAACTATGTTTCCGACAGGGTCGGTCGTCTTTTTGATCAGTCCCACTACTCCGCTTACATAGCTGTCAGCATAGTATTCATGACTTGTTATCGCATAGCTGCTTTCATGAGCTGCAAGATATGTTATCGGATTAAAATTCTTTGAAGTTACAGTATTTATATCTGCCTGTGAAAGCGGATTAACGCTAGTTGCTTCTTTTAATATTCTAGTTCCGTTTTTGTCATATGCCTTGATTGTCGCATATCCCATTTCGTCAACGGAAGCAATAAGGCTGTTTTTATCGTTGTAATTTGCTAAAGTGTATGTTCCGTCTGGATTGATCGTCTTTGTCACATTTCCGTTTTCATCACGCTCATACTTGGTGGCATTGCCCATGATGTCAACGCTTTCGGACATTTCGTCATACTTGTTCTTTCCGTCAACCATGTTGTAAGTGATTTTGTCGACTTCATATGTCTGTCCGTCTGTTTCAACTGTATTTGTCTTTACAGCATATTTTTCATCGTAGTCATATTTAAAAGTCTTAACAAGCTTATCACCGTCATATTCCTTTAGACCTGTCTGTTTCTGTCCTTTGTCATAGGTGTATTCCTGTTTCAGTCCTGCTGAATTTATGAGATAATTAACTTCGCCGTGTGACAGATAGTTAATCTGATCTGTTACCTCGTCATAGCAATTTGTTATTTTGCAGAGTCTGCCGTTGCCATCATACTCATATTTTTCAGTACCACCTGACACGCTTGTTGCCGATATTAACTGAAAATCTCCATTGTACCTGTATGTTACTGTTCTTCCGGCAGAAGTATCCTCTATCTTTGTTACACGAAGATGCTCTGTGTTTCCGTTATAGTTGATTTTATAGGTTCTGCCTGTGGAATCTGTTACTATTCTCTGATTGTTACTCATTTCGGAAATTGTAAGAATATTTCCCTCGGCGTCCTTTACCCAATCTAACTCTCCTCTGGCAGTAAAATGATATTTTGACTGCGCGGCATTTGTTATAATATAACCGTCTCCGTCTTTTTCCATTTTGCTGTGAGCGTTCAGACACTCAAATCCGTTTCCGCTGCTTTTGAATGTTGTATTCGAACCGTCAGGCAATACTACCTGATAGTATCCCTCGGCAGGCATTACAATTTTGCTCACATCAATATTGAAGTCCCAGCCTATACCGAAACTTCCTTCTTCTTCGTTCATTGAGTTGTATGTTCTTACAAAATCCGACTTAACTCCCGGTGATGCGATGCTTAAATCTGTGAAAGATTTTGTGTAGTTACCTGTTGCAATATGAACACCGTCGCCTATTTCCATACCTTTTCTGTAAAGTGTATAGTCAGGCTCGTCATACGGTCTGAACCATGGGCGGAACCAGTATCTGTCCGATGAGTAGCCGTATGGGAAAATAAGTCCGTTTGGATTGTCAAAGTTAAATCTTCTTTGAGTATTCAGACTTCCGTCCTCGTTGTTTATGTATGTTTCGGGGTTGTCCCACAAAATAGTCTGTTTGCCGTATGGATAATAGAAAACTATGGAATGATTGCCGCTTGAATAAATCGCCTTTTCTCCCGCAGCTTCATTTACATTCCAGTGCTGTCCGTAAAACAGAATTAATCCGTCTGTCCATAACCCCTCGCAGTCTGCAAGAGTTGTATAGTACCAGTTTTCCGTTACCATCAAAACATCGGCAGAGTTTGTCATGATCAGTTTATCATAACTCTGTGCCTGTCCGAAGTTAAATTCACCGATTATACCCAGCTGACCGCCATTAAGATTCAGTGTAACTCCGTCTAACAAGTCAAGATTACTTGTCATAAACGCCATATTTCCGACTATAACAAGTTCATGACCGTTTAAATCCAGATTTGTGTTATACAGCCACATTCCTGTTTCGTTATAGCAGTCACCTCCCCGCATGACTATTTAGTACGATTACATCTGCATATGTGATTGAATTCCAATATGATTTAAACTCATTAGTACTTTCAACTCTAAACACAAATCCACAGAGAAATTTAATATAATTTCCTAAACTTTTTTTATTATTTCTGATTCGACCATAAATTCATCCATTGAAAATATAAAAGCTTCATAAATTTTATCGTAAGATAGTGTCGGTCGAGTCGTTGACGAACCTTGCCGTAGAACATCATAATAGTCAGAAGAACTACTAATTTTACCTCCAGAACCTATACCGGATAAATCTGTGATTTGCTGAGATACATACTTCATTGGATTTGTATCATACTCAAATAAGTTTAATTCGCCTTGTAAAATTGAATTAGCTGAATTTGCATTAATGTACCTGCCTGTTTTACTGTCATAATATCTTGACTGCTATAATACTTCCAAGCCAATCTGTTACATAATAATACTGACTGTTGTTGTACTCAAATCCTATCGGAGTATCTCCGTCATATCTGAAATACATTGTATTTCCTGCATAAGTCTGTGCCGATAATTTTCCGTCATTCCAATAGTAGTCAAACTTGACATTATTTATTGTCTTGCTTGTTCTAAGTCCGTCTGCGTTGTAGGTGCATTTTATCTTTATTCCGTCAGATCTTACCGCAGATTTAAGTCTGCGTCCCATTGTCCACTTGAACTCTGTTCCGTTGTAATATGTCAGCGGGTTTCCTATCTCATCATAGGTTATTTCATTACCATTATATGCAGTGAGTAAGTCCTTCCAGTTTGAATTGCCATATGTAAAGGTATGAGATTGACCATACCTTCCTCTTGAAAAAGGTCTTACTTCAACTACATTACCACCCTTGTCATATACAAAATTTACTCCTGTCCTTGTTATGACATTTACCTCTGTAGTTAGATGACCTGCTTCATCATATGTGTAATAGATATCATTTACTTCGGAAATGCGTTTATTCCCGTCATATCCATAGTGTATTGTGTTGTTATACGCTCCTGTATATTTTATCTCGGATACCAATTCGGATGTTCTGTTTGGACTATTAGAAACATAACTATATTCCTTATTGTACACTTCTTTTTTAGAAAGTTCAACCTCTTTACCGTTTGCGTTGCGGTAAATAGCGTATACACCTTCTTTAGACTTCCTTCCGAATTTGTCTTTTGCATTGAAATAGGTTGAATAAATATCATCTGCAAGCGTCCAGTAAATCTTATATGAATTATCTCCTAGATCTGTCTGAAGTGTTTTTTCTTTATTGCCGATAATTTCTGTTAGTTTTTCATTTGTACAATATATCTTATGATATACTCCGCTGCCTGTTTCCTCGGTGACTCTGTATCCGCTGTCTCTTATACACATCTGACGCTGCCGACGAAGCTAGAAG
>ENA-OZRX01000510-OZRX01000510.1-human-gut-metagenome-genome-assembly--contig:-NODE-510-length-9130-cov-7.259835_pt1 | contig 9130 bp, 9 predicted proteins | sample MGYA00243274_ERZ653955 | MGnify/ENA primary metagenome ERZ653955 (study PRJEB26926, sample SAMN06164575) | human gut metagenome | biome: ENVO:00009003; feature: ENVO:2100002; material: ENVO:00002003...
ATTCCTCTACGTCTCGTGGGCTCGGAGATGTGTATAAGAGACAGAAAGAGATGCGCTTAAATGGGAGGCTGAAGAAAAAAGAAAAACACACGGTGTGTTGGATATGTCATTTGGCTCTTTCTGTGATTTGTATTTGGAAAGTCAGAAGCCAAGATTAAAGCCAAGTACATTATCTATGAAGAGAAACATAATTTATAAACATATAGTTCCTTACTTTTCTTCTAAGAGAGTGAATTCTATTACAACTCAGGATGTGATGGAATGGCAGACACATATTCTTGAAACGGTAGATCCAAAAACTGGGTCTACCTATAAGAAATCGTTTTTAAAAACAATCCATAATCAGTTGAATGCGATTTTAAACTTTGCGGTTCGCTATTATGGGCTGTCTAGTAATCCAGCACATGTTGTTGGAAATATGGGGAATGATCGCGAAATTGAAATGAATTTTTGGACAAAGGAACAGTATTTAAAGTTTCGTGAATGCATGATGGATGAACCGATGTTTTATTTATGCATTTGAATGTTTGTACTGGCTTGGAATTCGCGAAGGGGAAATGCTTGCTTTAACGCCTGGAGACTTTGATTTTGATAAGGGAGAAGTACGAATCAATAAAACCTTTTATATCTTAAAAGGAAAACACTATATTACTTCTCCGAAAACAATCAAGAGTGTTCGAAAAATTAAGATGCCAAAATTTCTTTGTGATGAATTACAAGACTATCTTCAGCTTGTGTTTTTACCTTCTGATGATATTGAAGTTCGAATGTTTCCAGTTACAAAAAGTTCAGTGAATCGAGCATTAAAGAGAGGGACTAAAAAGGCTGGGCTACCAGAAATTCGAGTTCATGATTTAAGGCACCCGTATGTCAAGCCCACGACAAAAAAATTTGCATCTTTTTTGAAGTTTTTTCGGGCAGCTGCAATAGCTGCCCGTAGCTGTTCCATACGGTATTCATGGCTCATGCTTCCTTTCCAGATTTCTCCGTTCCTAAAAAGTCCTGCGTAACATATTCTATCTCAATCCGATCCCCAGGAAAAACATATACCCTGTTGATAAGCCGGTCTATCAGCGATTGCGTCAGGACATCGGTGCTGCCTACTTCCTGAACAATTTCCCGCTGTTTCAGCCTCGCCTCATAATCACTCTGTATCTGTTTGGTCTGCGCTGTGATAGCGGCATGGACATTCTTGGCCTGTACCAGTTCCGCGTCATATACTGCTTTCTGTGACCGGTAGGTTTCCAGATCGATCTCGCCAAGCGCATACCGTTCATAAAGCTGCCGTTTGCTGTCCTGTATAGCCCGCAACTTATCTTCATGCTCGGCCTGCTGGACCGTCTGTAAATCCAGCTTATCTTTACTGCCGTCGATTCCCAACGCCGGACACATCTGCGCCCGGATCGTCTCAAAGACTACCTGCTCCAGATCAGCCATCTTTACCCGCACGCCATGACAGGGAAAACTTTCTGACACTTCGGAATGACGGCAATAAAACCATGCTCCATTTCTGAGTGACATAGCATGATCGCAGCATCCACAAAACACCTTTCCCCGAAGCAGATAGTCACGCCTTTTTTTATTGGGGAGGGAAAAACGCTTAATAGAAGTATTGGCCTGCTCAAACAATTCCTTGCTGACAATCGCGGAATGATGGTCGGGGATTTTGAACCACTCGCTTTCATCTTTGAGCTTCATGCAGCGGCTGCCGATTTCCTGCACCTTGCGTTTGCCGATTATGTAGGTGCCGATATACCGCTGATCCTCCAGCATCCGCAGGACTGTTGAACTGCTCCATACGCCGTGTGTCCTTGACACATTATAATGGTCTTTTCCGTTATCCCTCCGATACTCTCCAGGCGTGGGAATATGGAGGGCGTACAACTTGCGGGTGATCTCTGCTGCGGTATTGCCTTCAGCCGCCCATTCAAATATCAGACGGACATTTCCCGCAACATTTTCGTCCGGCTCCATACGCCCGTCTGCGCTTTTGCGGTAGCCGTAAGGACAGATAACGCTCTGGTACTCGCCCCGGCGCATCTTCGCATATTTGGCGCTTTTTGTTTTCATGGACATATCACGGCTGTAGCACTCGCTGATAAGATACTTAAAGGCAACATCAATCCCTCCGGTATCTCCTTTGAAATTGACGGTGTCAAAATCGTCGCTGACAGAGATAAACCGGGTGTGATAGAGCGGAAACACCCGCTCGATGAAATAACCGGTCTCAATGCTGTTGCGTCCAAACCGGGATAGGTCTTTGACAATGATACAGTCGATACTTCCTGCCTGCACCATCGTCAAAAGCTCCTGCACTGCGGGACGTTCAAAATTCGTACCCGTATGGCCATTATCGACAAACTCCAAAACCTCGCCATTATCCCATTCCGGCAGCGACATGGCTTTTTCCCGCAGGATAAGGCGCTGGTTCGGAATACTCAAACTTTCTGTCTTAATATCCTCCACGGATAACCGAATATAAAGGGCAATTACATATTTGCGCATGACTCCACTTCCTTTCCCTGAAATTCACTCTTAAAGCGGAAGGTCACATGAATATCCCGTTTGTGGTCTATCTCGATCCGCTCAATCAGCCGGTCAATCAGTTCTGCCGTAAGCAGGTGATCCTTTGCCAGTGACTTTGCATCCTTTTCCATAGTCCGGTAGCGTACAAACTGTTCGTCGAGAGCATCCATATCCCTTTCAAGCTCGGTGATCTCACCGGACAGTGTATTGATGGATTCCTCATAATCCGCTTTCAGTTCAAAGTATTCCTCGCTTGTCAAAACACCCTGTACAAAGTTCTCATATAGGCCGCGGATCAACCGGCGTTTCTTTTCAATTTCCTGCCGTTTGGATGACATCTGGCCCCTGAGTTTATCCTTTTCCTGTTTTTGCCTTGCCTCCAACTGAAAGAGGGGGAGAGACATTCCCAGGGCAACCGTCAGCTCTTTCTCCAAAACAGATGTGACCGTAGCGATCAGCTCCGTTTCCTGTATCATCACACCCTTGCAGCTATCTTTTTCTACCCGGCTGTTGGTAAGGCAATGAAACCAGTAAATATCCGGCCCTTTTTTGCGCTCCGCCCGCTGCCGGTGGAGACTCCTGCCGCAATCCGCACAGAATACCTTTCCCTTAAAGATATTGGGGGTATATGGTTTTTTTGGCACAGCCTTGCTTTGCTCGCAGACCTGTTTCCGATAGTCCTGTACCGCCTCAAAAACCGCATGGCTGATAATAGGCTCATGGGTATGCCTTGCAACGATCAGATTATCGTCTCCGGCCTGTACCTGCTGGTGGTCTACAATTTTGGTCTTGCCCTGTACCAGATCACCGGTATAAACCTCACTTTCCAGTATCTTCATTACAGTACGGGTCTGCCATTTCCCGCTCCCGATCAGCCCAGGGCTGGTAATTTCACCGGTAGTCTTTTTATAATGGCTTGGGGCAGGAATCCCCATTTCATTCAGATTACGCACAATACGGTTTAACGCTACACGCTCATAAGCCCACTGGAAAATCTGCTGCACAACAGGAGCGGCGGCCTCGTCAATCAGCAGTTTATGACAGTTCTCCGGGTCTTTCCGGTAGCCGTATGGAGCCCGTGCGCCAATATAGTCACCGTCTTTCATGGCCTGCCTTGCCTGGGCCTTGATCTTCCGGCCAATATCCAGCGAATAGGCTTCATTTATCATGTTTTTCAGCGGAAGCATAATGCCTCCGTGAAGATTGCCGGGGTCTGCCGTATCAAACTGATCTGTAACCGCAATAAAACGGACATTGTGCGTGTAGAAATACTGTTCGATATAATAGCCGGTATCAATGGAATTACGCCCCAGGCGGGATAGGTCCTTAACAATCACACAGTTGATATAGCCTGCCTCAATATCCGAAAGCATCTGTTGAAAGCCCGGACGATGGAAATTCGTGCCCGTCATGCCGTTGTCGATATAGGTATCATAGACGACAAAATCCGGTTTATCAGCAAGAAAATCATTCAGGACCAGCTTTTGGTTTTCCACCGAACATCCCCGTTTCTTGTTATCCTCCACGGAAAGCCGGATATACAGTGCTACATGAACATATAAAGATGGTACTGGCTCAGCCGTGATTACTGTTTCTTTTCTGCTCTTTCTTGCCATTTAACCCACCTTCCTTTCCGCGGCCTGTTCTACGATCTGCTCTGCCAGGGCAACCGCTTTTTTGTATTCGTCCTGATAATTAAATTCAATATGCAGCTCGTCCTTGCTAATCACGCGAATACTGCGGATAAGCTGCATGACTGCGCGGCGGTCAATTTCCTCCATCGTGGAAAACTGCATGAAGTGATTGATCCAGCGGTTCCGCTCGCTGCGGTTTTCCAATACATCTGTCAGCCGTTCCTCCCATTCCGCAACTGCCTTTTGCAGCAATTCAATGTCCGCATTGTATTTCCGCTTGTAGGATAGATATTCTTCTTTGGTAAGAATCCCGCTCACCAGATTTTCATAGAGCTTCGTCTTGAAACCCTCAATCTGTGCCAACTGTTTTTCATTGGCTCTGATCTGTCCGGCGTATTCCTGGGCCAGTTCCCGGTTGATCCGTTCCTGACTGATACTGGACAACAGCGAATCCAGAGAAGCCACATTTTCAATATGGCCCTTTAAGCTGTCCTGCACACACTCGATCAAGTCGTCCTCTTTCAGCATCACAGAGGAAGCGCAGCCATTCTTTTTGCCCGTAGGGCAATAGTAGTAGTGGTATTCCTTGTCTTTGTAGCGGTTTGTCTTACGGGTCATGCGGCAGCCGCAGCATCCACAGATCAAAATACCGGAGAACAGATATACCTTATCCGATTTAGGAGAGGTCCGGGTGTCAATCCGGCGAAGTCGCTGAATCAGGTCAAAATCGTGTTTCTGGATAATCGCCTCATGGGTGCCCTCTACACGAATCCACTCGGATGAAGGCTTATCCTCACGCTCCTTCAATTTGAAGTGGGGCGTTGTCTGTTTTCCCTGCACCAGTGTCCCGGTATAGGTTTCGTCCTTCAAAATGCGGATGATGGTAGTGGCAGACCATTTACAATCCTTACGGTCCGTATAGCCGCCTTTGGCATGGGGCATCCCGTGATTCCTCTTATAAGCCAGCGGAGAGAGAATACCCATGCGGTTCAGTTCATCAGCAATATGGGAAGCACTGAATCCTTCCAGACGCTTTCTGAAAATATCCCGTACCACACCCGCTGCATACTCGTCAACTTCCAAACTCTTATGCTTGTCGCCAGTTTTTACATAACCGTAAATAGTAAAAGCTCCAACAAAATCACCGCTGCGTCGTTTCACATCCAGGGCACTCCGGGTCTTTACGGAAATATCCCGGCAGTATGCCTCGTTCATAATGTTTTTTACCGATACGGTGAGATCATCTGCAGCGTCATTTTCCGTGTCTACATTGTCATTGATGGCGATAAAACGGACGCCGTAGGCCGGAAATACCCGACGCATATAACGGCCCGTCTCTATGTACTCACGCCCCAGGCGGGAAAGGTCTTTTACAATGACACAGTTAGCCTCGCCCTGTTCGATCATCCGCATCATTTCCTGAAATGCTGGACGGTCAAAGAGGACACCGCTGTAACCGTCGTCAATCTTTTCTGCCACAACCTCAATCTCCGGGTGCCGGGCAATGAAATCATCAATGAGCCGCCGCTGATTGGCAACGCTGTCACTTTCCACCGACTTGTCATCCGTATAGGAAAGACGGATATACTTAATAGCTTTATAAACCTGCATAAAAAAACACTCCTTTCGTTGCGCAGAAAAATCCCCGCAATTCAAGAAGTGTGGTTATGCCGTATTCAATTCCTTTTCCGACTCTTATTGTACCACGCTCTTACGGGAAAGTCAGCCCTTTTCTGGAAGAAATTTTGCTTCACCGTAAAATACCCTTGATACATTCCTCCAGGGTGGCACCGCCAGGGGCAAAGCTGGCCCGGACGGTAAAACGTCCGCACTTAAAACGGTAAGGGTTTTTGATCTGGCGCACAAATTCAGTGATTCGTTCCTCGCGGGGAAGCTCCTTATCCACGGTGACATCCCGAATGTCTACCAATGAACCGCTTCCGCCAGCAGTAATATTCTCCATAATACCAACTCCTTCCTGAAATTACTGGTCTATCAAAACCACATGAATAAGCCGGACCCGCCCTATAAATAGAAACAGGTCCGGCCCATTGTATCTGATTTCGATTTTGCTTGCCGTATTTGCCACGCCCCCCGGCAGCTCTGTCTACACAAAGCGGGGTTGCCATAGGCTGCGGCCAGCTTTACCGCATCATAGCCCCGCAGATGCCGCCGCTTTGCCAGAGCAAGCGCACACCGCAGGGACTTCCCTTCAAGTCCGTGAGAGATTGTGAAAAAGTACCATTATGATCTGCGCCGTCGTCGCGCCCGGCCTGCCACAGCCGGGTCAATGGATTGCGTGGATCGCTCGGACAGCCGGATTCATCACCTCCCTGGCTGCCTGTCTTTGCGCCGCTCCATTTGCCGCTCGGAACACAGAATGACGTACCCATAGCAACGTATATTCGGTTGTCAAAGTGCAACGAGGGCACGGCCATTATGACATTTTATAGTTGGGGTGGACCAGAGCATGTGCTGTATGGCCGCACCCATTGGACTTGTCTGCCGAATATGTCCCTCTATTATTCATTTCATTTTCGGGGGCAAAGTTGCCGTCTGTCAGGAAAGTTCTTTCAAAAACTTTTCCAAACTTCGCAGGCCGGCATTGATAGAGCGAGTAATTCGGCTCTTATGGGTGCCCTCCGCTTTTGCAATATCCGATTTGCTCATGCCAAGAAAATAGTGCGCATAAATCCGATTCCGCTGTTTCTCCGGCAAAGAGGCAAGTGCCTGATACAGCCTGGCATTTTCTTCTTTCCGTTCCAAAATATCCGCAGGTGTCAGGACAATTACCAGAGCGTCACGCTCGACATTGGCATCATAGTCCAGCGAAAAATATGCTTTGTGCCGGTATGTACGCAAAATATAAGCCGCCTCATTCAGCTTATACTCATGGAGCAAATCAGCCACTTCGTCCGGCACTTCCACAATGGTATCAGTTGTATAAAACGGGTAATAATCCCGCAGATTGATCTTTTTCATTAGATTATCCTCCAATTTCAATTTTTGAGTTGATAGGCAAAATCGAAATCAGAGGGCGGGGAGCGACAGCCAGGAGTTCCGCCTACAAGAAAAAAATCAGATAGGCTTGTCCGCCTTTCAGATATGAAAAAAGCGCGTACCTGTTTTATTTCAGGAACGCGCTCATAGGAATATTTTGTTGAGTATTGGGGAAAAGGATAAAAATATGTCGATACAAAAAGCGCCGCAGCGTTTTGAGCTGCGGCACTAAAAGATTTTCGGCTATATCGTTGTCGGTTTCTGTAGAAATATTGGACCTTCCAAATGTGCATGTCTGCCCCCATACCTGGGGGAGCACAAACAGATTAGAACGGTATTGCTTTTATACTTCCCCCAATCTGTTACTTTGGGGACATTATATAGGGTATAGTAATCAGCCTCCGTTCACCTTTTTCTCAGAAGTTAATCAAGATGTTGTAATTTCACTTCTTTTGCTGCGTTGTGTCAAATTTATATCCAACACCGCGCACACTGATAATATAATCTGGAATGTCCGGGGATATTTTGAGTTTTTGCCGCAGCCGACTCATTATGTTATGAATCGCAGTTAGTTCGTTCTCAACATATTCCTCACTCCATACATGGTAGGCTATGGTTTCAAAGGTCATTACTCGTCTTCGATTCATAAGCAATAAGTAAAGGGCATTAAACTCTCTGACCGACAAATCTACCTTTTTCCCTTGGACAGCGACCTCTCTTTCTTCCAGACAAAAATACAGATCACCTTCCCGAATTTCTGTTAAAGGTTGAGACGTATCTATCCGTGCGCCAAAAGAATCCGGGTTAGTACATGGGATGGCCGAAAAGCCCTGCTGTTGTTCTGTTTCAAGGACAAACTGTATCATTTCGCGTTTCTGCTCAACATCAAGCAAAACAAAAAGTTTCTCACCAATCTGCCGGCCATTCTCCGATAAATCAAGTACCGCTAGTTTCCCATGTCATCACCTTCCTTCCTTAAAGCGTCTTTCAATTTCTGAAAGGATTCCTCGCTGATTGCGTGTTCTATCCGGCAGGCGTCTTGCTCTGCCGTTTCCTGATCGACACCGGCAGCGACAAGCTGCTCCGTAAAGAATCGGTGCCGTTCATAAATTTTCTCGGCAATCTCCCGGCCTATGTCTGTCAGATGGAGAAAACCATCTTTATCCACGGTCAGAAAGCCACCGTCCCGCAGGACACCTACTGCATGGCTGATACTCGGTTTGCTAAAGCCCATGTGTCGGGCAAGATCAACAGAGCGTACCATGCCGGATTTCTTTTGCAGCATTAGTATGGCCTCTAAGTAGTCCTCGCCTGACGCATGAAGTTTCATCCGTTCCTCCCTTATGTAAGGCTCCATCCAGCAGATTTTTTTCGGATATTGACAAATTCCTGATAAATTCCGGCTTTTGCCATAAGCTCATCATGGGTTCCCTGTTCGCTAATCTGTCCATTAGAGATTACCAAAATCTGATCTGCCTGCCGGATGGTATTCAGCCGATGTGCAATTACAAGTAATGTCTTACCCTTGACCAGCTCATTGATTGCCTCCTGAATGTAACTTTCATTATCAGTATCGACACTGGCTGTTGCTTCGTCTAAAATTACAATCGGGGCATCTTTCAGAATACAGCGGGCAATAGAAATACGCTGTTTCTCGCCGCCGGACAAAGTAGCGCCGCCCTCGCCAACAACAGTCTGAAATCCATCCGGCAGAGCCATGATAAAGTCATAACACCGAGCTTTCTTAGCTGCCTCATAGACTTCCTGTTCAGTGGCGTCAGGTTTGCCCATGCTGATATTGTTATAAATTGTGTCTTGGAATAAGTACACGCGCTGGAATACCATGCTGATTTGTTCCATCAACTCAGCCAGCGGCACATCCCGAATATCCGTCCCGCGAACCGTTACCGTTCCAGATTTCACATCCCACAGCCGCGCCAGAAGGTTCGCAATCGTGGATTTGCCACCGC
>ENA-OZRX01000573-OZRX01000573.1-human-gut-metagenome-genome-assembly--contig:-NODE-573-length-8386-cov-6.385068_pt1 | contig 8386 bp, 7 predicted proteins | sample MGYA00243274_ERZ653955 | MGnify/ENA primary metagenome ERZ653955 (study PRJEB26926, sample SAMN06164575) | human gut metagenome | biome: ENVO:00009003; feature: ENVO:2100002; material: ENVO:00002003...
CGAACAGGGAACCCATGACGAGCTTATGGCAAAAGCCGGGATTTATCAGGATTTTATAAATATCCGTAAAAAGGCTTCCGGCTGGAGCCTTGCATAAAGGAGACAATAGTGAAGATTCATGCGTCCGGAGAGGGTTATCTGGAGGCTGTGCTGGTTCTTCAAAAGAATCACGGTGCTGTCCGCTCTATTGATGTTGCACGGCGTGTTGGAGTTTCAAAAGCCAGTGTAAGCTATGCGGTGTCGGCTTTGCGTGAAGGGGGCTTTTTAACGGTAGATAGTGATTACGTTTTGCATTTGACCGAAACAGGCCGGAATGTTGCCGAAAAAATTTATGAGCGGCATCAGTTCTTTACAGAGCAATTTATCGCAGCTGGCGTTGACCCTGAAATTGCAGAGCGAGATGCTTGCCGGATTGAACACGCCATCAGTCAGGACACCTTTGAAAAGATCCGGGATGCACACAAACAGGAAAAATAGGATACTAATGCCCGTCGTTCCAACTGTGCGGACAAGAGCAGCCAGTGGGGAAAATATAAGCCCACTGGCTGCTCTACATGAAAGACAATCATCGGCCCTTTTGTTTTCCCCTGTACATCACTTCAGCTTATCTGCGCTCATGCACAGGTCTATGTACCGTTGCGACTCTTCTTCACCCTTTCCTGCAAAGTAATCAAGAACGCACTTGGCAACGGTCTGCGGCGCTCTATCGTGGAACACGATTCCATCCAGACTGATGTCCATTTCTTCTGAGATCAGTGCAACCGTTTCAAATTTCGGATTGCTCTTGCACTTTTCAATCTCAATGACAGTTCGGGTACACATATTAAGCCGTTCCGCTAATTCGCGCTGCGTGATCTTTTTCTGCTCCCGCTTTTCGCGAAGCTTTTGGGCGAACAGGTCAAGAAAGTTCATTGTAAATCACCTCTACTACATTGTAGAGTGAGCCTCAATTCACTTAAATACACATGAAGCTCACATTGAATGAGCCGCAAATCACATTCAGCGAGTTGGAGGTAATTTTATGATGTCACGGATGAACAGGAGATACTGCTAAGGCCGCTCGCGGTCATGTAAAAAAGCATAAGCACCGATTAGCCGTCCACTTCAAAAAACACGCGGCTATCCCCCAGACGAGCTGCACTCACGAAAGCGAGTTGCAGCTCTCTTTTTATGCGGTTTGGTTCATCCGTGATTTAGCCCCTCCCGGTACAGTATTCGTTACTCATGTTTTCACTCGCACGCAAGGCGCTCGTTCAGGTCATCATGCCTGTTCGAGCGCCTTTTTACGTTTTCCTGTCGGCTGTCGTTCTCCGCCGGTGTTGGTCTGGTTCACCACCCACCCAACACCGAAACGGAGGACATATTATGTTTAACAGAAAGAGCAGCTATGCGCTGAACAAGAAAGACCCCAACGCTATCGTTTACATGGATGCCAACGAAGCCATCATCCGCCTGACCCGCGAGGACTTTGCCAGCGAGGAAGAATTTCTGAAATGGAAGTCCCTGTCGGATGCAGACTATCATGCTTCCGAGAAAGAGGATCATGTCTACGCTAATCATACCCTTGCACTGGACGAGCTTTCCGAGGAAGCAGCATCTATTCCCGCTGCGGATGTCTGCATGGAGCAGGCGCATGACCGGGTGGCGGAAATCCGCCGTAGCACCCAAAAGGTTACGCAAATCAGGAAGCACCTGACGGACACTCAGTTCCGCAGGATGTGGATGTATTTCGTGGATGGAATGACGATTGACGAGATTGGAAAAGTCGAAGGCGTGTCGCATCAGGCTATTTCTCTCAACATTACAGCAGCAATCAGAAAAATCAAAAAATATTTCTGAGGTTTTTCAAAAACGCCTTGCAAAAGTGGCCCAAAATCGGCGATAGGTGAAGGGACATTCTCCACGAAGCCTTTCGTTGAACGTTGAAAACTGAATAGACCATGATGCAGGCACAAAACCCGCGTGATAGCGGCATAAGGCGCGCCGCCAAGACGGTGGCTTGTTCGGAATACTTCCGGACAAGCCATCCGAGCGATCTACGCAGCCTTAGACCCGATTCGGCAAATCGGGCGCGATGACAGCGCGGTGGATAATGAAACTTGCTCACGCCCTCCCACAGACTTGAGGGGGAACCCTGCGGTATGCGCCAGCCCTTTGAGGCAGCGGTATCGTGGAGTTATGACAGCCCTGCCAAGGGCGGCCTGCATCATGCCCACTATCCGGGGCGCGTGGCAAATAAGATAGTTCTTCGCAAATGGACAAGCAGAGCGGCTGCGCCGGTATTCGCCATTATGTTATGTGGCTCCAATTCTACCCGCGCAGCCGCCTCTCAAAGTCAGATACCATGCGCTGACGGCCTTTCCGTCAGCGCATTCATGTGACCTTGAGGAAACCCACCAAACCGAGAAAGGAGATCGCCATGATGCAGCCAACGCCAAACGAATCCCGAATCCACACGGATGAGCTGGTGGACATCCGGGAAGTATCTGTTGACAAAAATCTTCCCAAGGAAGAACGTATTGCCGCCTTTATCCGCCAGATCAAAAATCCTTACCGCTTCCGCTGCGGCGATTTCGTGGTAAACGCCTGCTTTGCCGGGAACGGCGTTACGTTGGAGGAATGTCTGCAAGGCATTTTGCGCTGAGCGACATCCTCGCTTTTTTCCGCAGAGAGTGCTATGATCGGTGTGGAAAAGGATGAAAACCTAATAGCCAGATAACCACTCTTTTCATGCGGGAGCAGTCCGGGAGAAAGGAGTGCTTTTTCATGCCTAAATACAAAGCTACCGCTTACATCCGCCTGTCCTACACCGACGATCATTCCAGCGAAAGCGACAGCGTTTCCAATCAGCGCAAGCTCATTGAAAACTTTGTGGAGCACAACCCGGATATTGAGGTCGTTTCCGAAAAGATCGACGATGGATACAGCGGCATCATCTTTGACCGCCCTGCGTTCAAGGAAATGATGCAGGATGTCACCGACGGCAACATCAACTGCGTCATCGTAAAAGACCTCTCCCGCTTAGGGCGCGAGTACATTGAAACTGGCCGGTATCTGCGCCGGGTATTCCCGGCCTATGGGGTGCGCTTCATTGCCATCACCGACAGCATCGACACCGCCCACGACAGCGGCGATGATCTGACCGTATCGGTCAAGAACATTATGAATGAAGCCTACTGCCGGGACATTTCCATCAAGACCCGCACCTCACTGGACGTGAAGCGGCGCAACGGCGATTTCGTCGGCGCATTCCCGGTGTACGGCTACATGAAAGCCGAGGACAACAAGAATTTGCTCGTCCCCGATCCCTATGCCGCCCGCGTTGTCTGCGACATTTTCCGTATGCGGCTGGAGGGCGCAAGCGCCTCTAAGATCGCATCGGAGCTGAACCGGCTGGGTATCCTCTCCCCACTGGCATACAAGAAGAACAACGGCCTGCCCTACGCGAAAAAGGGCTATGCGGACAAGACCGACTGCAAATGGTCGGCTACCACCATCATCCGCATCTTGCAGGATGAAACCTATACCGGAACGCTGGTGCAGGGCAAACAGGGTACGCCGCATTACAAGATCAAGCAGATGGAGCAGCGCCCCGCCTCCGAGTGGGTGCGTGTCCCGGATGCCCATGAAGCGCTGATCGCCCGTCAGGATTTTGAACTGGTGCAGCGCATCAAGGGGCTGGATACCCGCACTTCTCCCAACGAGGACACGGTGTACCTGTTCTCCGGTATTCTGATCTGCGGGTGCTGCGGAAGCCGCATGACCCGCAAGACCAACCGCGCAAATGGCAAGGAGTACCACTACTATTATTGTCCCACCGGCAAGAAAAAGGGCTGCGCCCATCCGGTCATGCTGAAAGAAAGCAGTCTGATCGACTGTGTGCGGGACAGCCTGAAAGCCTATATTGGCAACATTGCTTCGCTGGAGGCGCTGCTGACCGGCATTGACCAGTCCAGCATCAATCAGGCGCTTGCCAAGGAATACAGCGACCACATCACCGACAACGAGCGCCGGTTGGAGCAGGTGCTGGAGTTCAAGGCACGGCTTTATGAGAGCCTTGTGGGAGGTATGCTTACCAAGGAAGAATACGCCTCCTATAAAGCCAAATACACCAAGCAGGCCGAGGACATCCGCGAGAGCGTCCGCGTTCTCAAGGAAAAACTCACGGAGGTTTTGGAAAACCGAAGTGAGCGCAACCGCTGGATTTCTCAGTTTACGCAGTTCTCCACGCTGGAAACCTTAGACCGCAGGGCGCTCATTCACATGGTACAGAGCATCCGCGTCCGTGGCAAAAAGGAGCTGGATATTACCTTTACCCATGAGGACGAATATAAAAAGGCGTTGCAGCTTCTCACGCTGACGGCGCAGCAGAAAGATTACGAACAGAGAAAGGTGGGCTGAGCATGGCGAGAAAAAGCAGGAAAGAAACGGCTGCGGTGGCCGTGCAGGAGGCCGACGCCGCTTGCCGCGCCGCGATCTATGTCCGCCTTTCGGTGGAGGATACCCACACGCACAGCGTATCCATTGAAACCCAGCAGATGATTATTGCCCGCTATCTGGAGCAGTACCCGGAGATCAGCGTGTACGATACCTACATCGACAACGGCGCGACCGGGACAAACTTCCACCGTCCGGGCTTTCAGCAGATGCTCTCGGATATTGAGGCCGGTCATGTCAACTGCGTCATTGTGAAAGACCTCTCCCGTTTGGGACGAAACACCATCGACACCGGCTACTACATTGAGCAGTATTTCCGTATCCGCAGCATCCGCTTCATTGCGGTCAACGAAAACTTCGACACCGCCGCCCCGGAGGATGCCCATTCCGGTATCATCATTCCGCTGCGGAACATGATAAACGAAGCCTACGCTTTGGACATTGGGCGAAAGATCAGAGCGCAGCAGCGGCAGGCCATGAAGGACGGCAAGTTCATCGGGGCGCGTACTCCCTACGGCTATCTGAAAGCCGAGGACGATTGCCACCAGCTTATCATCGACCCCGTTGCCGCCGTCGTGGTGCAGCGGATGTTCCGCTGGGCTTCCGAGGGCGCTGGCCTGAATACCATTGCCGTGCGGCTGAACGAAGCAGGCGTTCTTACCCCCAGCCACTACAAGAAGATGCAGGGCAAGATCACTCACAAGAATTTGCTTGGCAGCGGCAAGTGGCAGACCCGGACAGTCGGCGTTATTCTCCGCTCCGAGGTCTATACCGGCGATCTCGTTCAGGGACAGACCAAAACCGTGGATCACCGGCAGGTCAAGGCCGATGCCGAGGAATGGACGGTGGTACGGGACACCCACGAGGCCATCATCAGCCGGGAACAGTTTGCGGCGGTGCAGGAAATTCTCAATCAGACCGCCAGCCGCGCCAAGACACGGGAGGTCAAAGCCTTCACGCCGAATCTTCTCAAAGGCAAGGTATTCTGTTCCCATTGCGGCGGTAGCTTGCACAGACAGAGAAACATCCGCAAGAAATCCGATGATGTGTACCTGTACCATTGTCTGAGCAGGAGCCGAATCAGCAAGGATGCCTGCCCCGGCGTGACCATCCGCGAGGATGCGTTGCTGGATATGTTGGCAGATATGCTTCAGGACGCGCTTGATACGGAGCTGGGGCAATACACCCTCTCCCTTGCGGAGCTGCCCCGGCAGGCCGCTGACCGCGCTGAGCTGCGGGAGAAGATCACCAGCCGCAAGCAGGAAATCCAGCGGCTTCGCGGTATCGTGCGGAGCTTATATGAAAACCTCGTCCAAGGCGTTCTTACCAAGGATGAATATTTCGACTACAAGGAAAAGTACGAAAGCCGCATTGCCGACCTCGCCGTGGAAATGGAGCAGTTGGAGGACGGCCTGCGAACGATGGATGCTCAAGCAGAGCAGCACCGGGCGCTGGAACAGGATGCCGCACAGATCAAGACCGACCGTGCGCTGACCGGCGCTCTTATCGAGCGGCTGATCGACCGCATTGAGGTATCCCACGACAAGCAGATTACGGTGCGCTATCGCTTCCAGAGCGAGTTTGAAACCTATGCGGAGGTGCTGGAACAATGCAGAAATATGTAATCGCCCTCTATATCCGCCTCTCCATCGAGGATTACAAGTACGACAGCCTGAGCATTGAAAACCAGAGTCTCGTCCTCCACGAGTACGCGGCTTCCATGCCGGAAGCTCTGAACGCGGAGATCATGGAGTTCATCGACAACGGGTACAGCGGCACGAATTTTGAGCGTCCGCAGGTACAGAAGCTCATTGAGCTGGTGCGGGCCAATCAAATCGACTGCATCATCGTCAAGGATTTTTCCCGCTTCGGACGAAACAGCATTGAAACCGGCTATTTCATCGAGCGTGTGTTCCCACTGTTCCATACCCGCTTCATTTCCATCAGCGACGATTTTGACAGCAGCAAATTCAAGGGCGACACCGGCGGCATGGACGTGGCGTTCAAGTATCTCATCAGCGAATATTACAGCCGCGATATGTCCATTAAAACCAAGAGCGCCAAATACGCCAAGATGCAGCGAGGCGAGTATCAGAGCAAAATCTGTCCCTACGGCTATCGCAAAAGCGCCGATGGCAGAATGGAGCCTGACCCGGAGGCCGCTGCCGTTGTGCAGCTTATCTTCCAGCTTGCCGCCGAGGGGATCAACGCCACCGCCATCACGCGGGAGCTGTTTCGCAGAAGCATCCCCTCTCCCGGCCAGTACAAAGCGGCGCACGGCAATCATACCCACGATATTTCCCGCTGTCACGGGATTTGGAGTACATCCACTATTCTCCGCATTTTGGAGGATGAACGCTACACCGGCGTGTATGTGATCGGCAAGCGGGCGGTTCTCGAAGTAGGCGGCACCAGAAGCCGCCTAAAGGACAGAGAATCATGGTACATCATCCCCGACCATCACCCGGCCATCGTAGAGAAAGCCGTGTTTGATACCGTGCAGGCCAGCCAGCTCCGCTTTTCCCAGCCAAACAAGAAAAAGCGGGACTACCCGCTGAAAGGCAAAGCCTTCTGTGGCTGCTGCGGTCATGCGCTGTCCCGCACCATGCAGAAAACCTCGTATTATTACTGCCGCCATTCCGAAGCAGACGAAGAAAGCCGCTGCCACAAGATGCGTCTGAACGCCGCAGAGCTGGAACAAGCGGTATTCCTGACGCTGAAAAAGCAGATGGAAGCCGCCGCACCGCTTGCCCCGGACGGTTCGCTCCGGGTGGATGCTTCCGTACCGGAACGCACCGAATATGAGCAGCAGATCGAGGCACTGCAAGACGGTAAGCGCGCCTTGTATGAACGCTATCTCATGGGCGAGATTGACCTGAACACCTACAAGGCGGAAAAGACCGCGTGTGACGAGCTGCTTTTGAAAACGAAAAACGCCTATGCCGCAGTATTGGCACAGGCGAAGCAGAAACAGGACGAACAGGCACGGCAGGACAGCCGCATGGAAGCGTCCAAGGCAATTTTCGATGCGGACACGCTGACCACCGAGCTGGCCGAGCTGCTGATCGACCGGGTGCTGGTGTACCCCGACAAGCGAATTGAGATCGCGTACAAAATCCGAGATATTTTCGATTGAGGTGGCAGACATGAAAATCGCTTTCTATTGCAGAGTGGACGGACAGGGCTTTGGCTTTGTCCTCCCCGATGAAGCTGACAAGCTCCGCAAGTTTTTCGCCGAGCATCAGGATAAGCCTGCGCTTGAAAATCCATCAAGCGCAAGCTAAAAATTTTTGTCGTGTGCTTGACATACGGGTGGCGGAGATCGTGGAATCGGATACGGGGCAGCCCAGCCCGTTTCAGCACCCGCTGGAGCATGTGCAGGACGCTGTCCGGGGACATGGGGCCTCCGCTTGGCGATGGGAATACCCATTCGCTGTTACCCACCTTGCATTTCTGTATTTTCAGAACGCTTATCGCGTCTGCCGACAACGGCAGCGTGCGGTAGGCGTTTTTCGTTTTCAGCGGGGCCTCGACTACTTTGCCGTTCTGCCGTGAAATTGCCCGCTGGATTTTCAGTACTCCGTGCTGAAAGTCCACATCTGTCCACTTCAGGCCCAGCAGTTCGCCCCGCCGAAGTCCGGTGGCGAGGTCGAGGTAGTAGAGTTCGTACACGCCGCTGTCCCTGGCCTCTTGGAAGAAGGCGCTGAGCTGGTCGGCGGTCAGCGTTTTCATCTCCTTGTGCTCCACCTTCGGCAAGGCGCAGCCCTGCGCAGGATTCTTGCTCACCAATTTCTGCTCGATGGCGAGGTTGTACGCCGAGCCGATCATCTGGTGGATGTTCCGCACCGTTTTGGGAGCCAGACCTTTCGGTTTCTTTTTCGCTTCAATGCGGTCAACCCGCCCGCCGTCCAGCAGCTGTCTCTTATACACATCTCCGAGCCCACGAGAC